>ERZ1066121.467-NODE-467-length-37212-cov-9.821541_pt1 | contig 37212 bp, 30 predicted proteins | sample MGYA00382768_ERZ1066121 | MGnify/ENA primary metagenome ERZ1066121 (study PRJEB33369, sample SAMEA5778351) | biofilm metagenome | biome: Industrial cooling water; feature: Water cooling tower basin; material: Biofilm | place: United Arab Emirates | collected...
TCGTGACGGCGTCACCGGGCCGGACATCGCGATCGTCGAGGCGCGTGCGGCGCAGCGTCTCGGCCGCGGACATCCGTGGGTCTTTCGCAGCGACGTGCTCGTGCGGCCAACCGTGGACGCGGGCGTCGTGCAGATGCGCACGGCCGAAGGACGTCCGCTCGGCGCCGCGTTGTGGAGCCCGGCCTCCGAGATTTCGCTGCGTCAACTCACCACCGACGCGCGCATCAGCATCGACGCGACGTGGTGGCAGGCGCGACTCGGCGACGCGATCAATCGACGTACCTCGGTGGCACACACGTCGTCGGCGTATCGGCTCGTGCACGGTGAAGCCGACGGACTGCCATCGCTCGTGGTGGACCGGTACGATCGGTGGCTTGTGGTGCAATTGCTGTCCGCGGGACTGGCGGCGCACACGGACGCGATCGTGGCGTCGCTGCGCGCTCACCTGCAGCCTGAGGGCATCCTCGCGCGTCACGACGTGGCCGTGCGCGAGCGCGAGGGACTCAGCCGCGACGTGTCGCTGCTATACGGCACCGTGCCGGAGACGGTGCGGGTACACGAACATGGCGTGGCGTTTCTCGCTGCGCCGTGGGAGGGACAGAAGACCGGCGCGTTCCTCGATCAGCGCGAGAACCGCGCGTTGGTGGGACGTCTCGCGCGGGGACGCGCGCTTGATTGTTTTGCGTACCACGGCTCGTTCGCGCTGCACCTCGCCCAGCGCGCGAGCGAGGTGATCGCGCTCGACATCTCCGCACCGGCGCTCGCCCGAGCGGCGGAGAACGCCTCGCTGAACGGATTGACGAACCTGCGCACGCACGTCGGTGATGCGTTCGATGTCCTGCGCACGTGGCAGCGGGCTGGTGAACGCTTCGACACGATCGTGGTCGATCCCCCGGCGTTCGCGAAGTCGCGCGCCACCGTCGACGCGGCGCTGCGCGGCTACAAGGACATCAACCTGCGCGCGATGCGCCTCCTTGCGCCCGGAGGCCTGCTCTTCTCCGCGAGCTGCTCGCATCACGTCGGCGTGGGGCTGTTTCTCGACATGTTGCGCGAGGCGGCCGCCGACAGCGGTCGTCGGCTCGCGATTCGCGATGTCACGGGCCACGCGATCGACCACCCCGAGGTGCTCACCATCCCGGAAACGAGCTACCTCAAGGGTGTGCTGCTCGAAGCGCTCGACTGAGGGCGCGTCGGACATGCGCGTCGCCGTCGAGGCGCAACAGCTGCGCCACGATCACCGGGGGATCGGTCGCTACGTGCGCCGCCTCGTGCCGGCCATGCTCGACTGCGCGCCAGCACTGCAGCTCACCCTCGGCGTTCGCACGGATGATGTGCCCGCCATCGAGGCGGAGTGTGCGGCGCTCGGGGCCGCCGAGCGGCTCCGTGTCGTGTCACTCGAGCAGTGGCGACGGCTTGACTGTGATGTGGCGTGGTACCCGTGGAACTTTGTGCGTGTGCAGCCCGCACGCGGGGCCATCGTGCCCACACTGCACGATCTCGCCCCGATGCGCGGCGACATCGACGGCCGCTGGTGGAAGGTGCTCAAGCGCTGGCGGGCGCGTCGCGCGTATCGTCACGCGGCCTCGGTGGCCTCGGTGGTGATCACAGGCGCGCACGCGGCGGCCGATGAGCTGGTGGCGCGATTGGGCATTGCCCGTGATCGCCTCGTGGTCGTGCCACACGCGGCCGACGAGTTCGCCACCATTGCCGATCACACCGCGGCCGATGCGGTGCTGGCACACCTCGGCGTGCACGGGCCCTTCGCCCTCGCCCTCGGCTCGCGCGAGCGGCGCAAGAATCTCGGCGTGGTGTGGCGCGCCTTCGATGCGCTGGGTGACGCGGGCGATGCGATGCCACTCGTCGTGGCCGGACGAGCGCGTGTGCCACTTCCCGATCGCCCGTGGTTGCGACGCGCCGGCTTCGTGACCGATCCCGTGCTCGCGGCGCTCTACGCGCGCGCAGCGGCCGTGATCGTGCCCTCTCGCTACGAAGGGTTCGGGTTGCCGGTGCTCGAAGCAATGACCGCAGGCGGCGCAGTGGTGTGTGCGCGGGCGAGTACGCTCCCGGAGGTGGCGGGCGATGGCGCGCTGCTGTTCGCGCCCGATCATGCGCCGCAACTCGTGGCGCATCTCCGACGGCTGCGCGACGATGCCGCATTCGGCTCGGCGCTGCGGGTGGCCGCACGGCAGCGGGCCGCCATGTACTCCTGGCGGGCGAGTGCACAGGGGACGCTGCACGCATTCACGCGCGCGATGCGCTGAGGTCCACCGGCGATCTCAGACGCGTTGACAGCCGCCGCAGTAGTAGGTGGTCCGACCGGCTTGCGGTCGGCTCCGAATGATGGCGCCACAGCGGTCGCACGGCTCGCCTGCGCGGTCGTACACGTGCCACGATTCATCATCGCCATCACCCAACGCATACGTGTAGCCATCGTCGGTCGCGCGCGCGCCGTAGTAGCGCCGCGACGGGGCCCGCTCGAGCACGAGCCGGGCCGCATCCACGAGTCGGGCCACACGCGCGCGTGAGAGGCGCGACGCCCGCGCCAGCGGGTGAATGCCGGCCTCCCAGAGGGCCTCAGCAGCGTAGATGTTGCCCAGGCCGGCCACCACACGCTGATCGAGCAGCACGGGCTTGATGGGGCCATGACGGCGCATGAGCGCCTCGTGCAGATAGGGCGCCGTCCACGCCGCCTCGAGCGGCTCGGGGCCGAGCGGCGGCACCACGGTCGCCCCAGGCGGATGCACCCGCACGACGGCGAAGGCGCGCCCGTCCACGAGCGAGATGCGGGTGTGATCGTCGGTGAGGAGCGTCACGCGTCCGAGACGCGGCGGCGGCAGCGTGTCCGGGCCGACGGCCCAGTCACCCGTCATCTTGAAGTGCACTTCGATGATCCGTGCGTCATCGAGCGTGAGCAGCTGGTACTTGGCGCGACGCTCGATCTGCACCACGCGATGCCCCTCGAGCGAAGACGCGACCTCATCGGGGAGCGCACGCCGCGCGGACGGATGATGCGTGCGGACCTCGGCAAGCACACGATTGAGCAACGCCGCGCGCAGCAGTTGTGTCGCGCGTTCGACTTCCGGGAGTTCAGGCACGTCGTCCTCGGTGAGGGAATGGCAGATTGCGGCAGAAACGTCGTGTGATTGTGCATCGTGCCCTTGCGCAATCGATGCATGCACCTAGTATTTGTCCACATCTATCCACAACCGGGGCATGCCCTTCCAGAATCCGCGGTCGCTCAAGTACGAGTACGAGTTGTACGTCGAACGCGAGATCGAGGACTACAAGGACTCGATCCCGCGGAGCGCCATCCTCAAGATCGGGGATGAGGCGGTGGCATCGCTCGCGCGTCAGCCGCAGGTCGCGCTGACCGAGCTTCTGATCTGGCAGGAAGTCGATCGGATCATCTCGCGCCGGTTGCGTCTCCCCACGTACCAGACCTGGCGCCGTCGCCGTCTGCGCGAGCTGGAGAAGTACCGTCGGCCGGAGACGTGGGGACTCGATCCGAATGCGGCCGTGTGTCGGGCAGTCGAACACGCCCCCGATCGTCATGTGCTGATCGCGGGCACGATCGACGAAGCACCGGCGCTGTATCTGGCCGCCAACGGCTGTGCCGTCACCGCGCTTGATCCCGCGGCCGACCTCATGCAGCGCGTGCTCGCGGCCGCGCAGCAGGCCGGATTGCACGATCGGGTGCGCACGTATCATGGCGATCTCGCCGCGTGGCACCCTGATGTGGAGCTGCATGCCGTGGTGTGCGGCGCGACCGCCCTCGCGCGCTTGTCACCGGCCGATCGGGCGCGTGTGATCGACGTCCTGCAGAGTGCGACCGCCGACGGCGGTGTCCACCTCGTGGAGACGATTGCCGCAGGGGCGCAGGACGTCGGAGCCGACGGCACGCCGACCATCGTGATGTCACTCGAGGAACTCGAGTCACGCTATCGCGGGTGGAACGTGTCCCTCGAACGGACCCGCGAGAACGGCAGTCGCACCTTCCTGGCGCGCAAGGAAGCCGTCGCCTGAGCCGGCGAGCGTGTCCGATCGACACGCTGCGCATCACCGCCGGACGTCGCAGACTGACACAGGGCCAGATTCGCCGGACCTCTGGATTCACAAGTGGTTGTTTTCCAACCATTTGCAATATCCGATCGAACGGCACGAAAGCTGCTTTCCACGAATGCGATTCGCGTCCGTCGTGCGGACGCCCTGCATTCTCAGAACCGGGTGGAGGACCGCCCATGCGCAGCATTCGTCAGAAGACCAACACCACCGATCGCGAACCGATCGGGATCGTCATTGCCGATGGCGGGACGCCCGAAGCGGCGCCGCGATTCCTCGCGTACGTCTGGGGCCCCGTGCCCGATGACGTCGAGCAGGAGGAACCCGTTCTCGCCCTCGCAGGTGCGAGCGCCTGATCGGCTGAACCGCTGAGGGCAAGAACGCGAAAGACGCCGGCAGACATGCCGGCGTCTTTGCGTTCATGGGGACCAATGGTCCCCACGACGGGACTCGCCTTACGCGGCCGGAGCCGGCGCGGCCGGAGCCGCCGCAGCCTTGCGGCCACGCTTCGCGGTCTTCTTGCGACCAGCCTTCTTGGCCGTCTTCTTCGCGGCCTTCTTGCGACCAGCCTTCTTGGCCGTCTTCTTCGCGGCCTTCTTGGCGGTCTTCTTGCGACCGGCCTTCTTGGCCGTCTTGCGCGTCGCCTTCTTGGCCGTCTTGCGCGTGGCCTTCTTGGCGGTCTTCTTGCGCGTCGCCTTCTTCGCGGTCTTGCGGGTGGCCTTCTTGGCCGTCTTGCGCGTGGCCTTCTTGGCCGTCTTCTTGCGCGCGGACTTCTTGGCTGGAGCCATGTGAATCAATCCTCACAAGGAGGGTGTGGGTACCCGGTCTCCCCCGGTGGAGACGCGAGTGACGTGTCGGTCGCGTGAAGCGAGCTTCATGCGGTCCGTCACGCTGGTGTGCATATCACCGAGGACATGCACACACAGTCTGTGCGAACGGTTGTCGGATGGACGTCGTGACATGACACGACGTCACGGAATTCAGACCGCGTCGCTGAGGCTGGTGAAGGTGAAATCGCGAACCTTGAGTGGTGGAACGACAACAGCCTGACCAGGCCCGCCGCTCTCACTCGCGCTGACACGCACCGGTGCTCCCATCATCTCGACGTTGTTGAGCATGAAGATGGGCGATTCGTTCCAGCGCAGATTCTTCACGGCGCGCGTGATGCGGCCGTTTTCGATGAGGAAGGTGCCGTCGCGCGTGAGCCCCGTGTACAGGATCGTGCGGGGATCGACCGGACGGATGTACCACAGACGCGTGACCAGCAGCCCACGTTCGGTGGACGCGATCATTTCGTCGAGCGTGGCCGAGCCACCGAGCATGCGCAGCGACCCCGGAAACGCCGACGGCTCAGCACCCTTCTGCTGCGCCCACCAGCGATCGTATGCGAGGTTCTGCACCACGCCATTCTGAATCCAGGTGATCTTGCGCGCCGGCAGACCATCGCCGCCGAACGTGCTGCCGTACGCCTCGGTGTCGAGCGGGTCGGAGAGCAGCGTCACGCGCTCGTCGACGACCTTCTGACCGATCTTCGTGCCACCACCAGGCTTCGAGAAGAACGAGCGTCCTTCATCGGCGGCGCGCGCTTGCGCAGCCCCCGCGATGAGTTGCACGAGATTGCCCACGGCCGTGGGCTCGAGAATCACGGTGTAGCGACCCGGCTCCACGGCGACCGGATTGCGCGACCGCTCGGCCTTTTCAATGGCGCGTGCACCGAGTGCCGCGGGATCGATGCGCGACCAGTCATGCGATGTGGCGCCCGCCCAGCCGGAGCCCGTGCCGTCGGGGGTGCGCACCGTCGTGGTGAGCGCGGCCGCCGTCGATTCACTCCACGCGAACAACCCGCGCGACGTCGCCACCGCCTGCGATCCGCCATTCGCTTCGAGATAGCCGGTGGACACGAGCCCCGCCGTCGCCGCACGATCGGTAATCGCGCGCACCGCCGCCGCGCGATCGGCTGGCGACAGCGCCGCCGTGGACGCGTCATATCCACCAGCCGGCGCGTACGTCTGCGGCCCAAGCTCGGGGAGCATCTCGGGATCGTCCGGCGCGAGGCGTGCGAGCGACTCGGCCCGCTTCACCACCGCGCGCAGCGACTCGTCGTCGACCCGGTTGGTCGTCGCACTGCCGGCCTTCTTGCCGAACACGGCACGCACCGTGATCGACACGTTCGTGTTGTCGCCCGCCGTCGAGATCTGGTTCACCGCGAACCGCGTGTTGGCCGTCGACCCCGAGCTGACGTTGACGCGCATTTCGTCGGCCGTCGAGAAGCCGAGCACGCGCTTGCAGAGCGCTTCGGCCTGCGCGCGCCCCAGATGCGCGGGCGCCGCACCGAACAGCGAACGTGGGCCGCTCACGACTGCCGCCCCGTGTTGATCACGTTGACCTGACGGTGACGCGTGGGCGGGCAACCATGGCTCACCGCGTTCGACTGCGCGGGCTGCCCCTTGCCGTCACCGAACGCGCCACCGAGTTCGTAGCTGCGACGTCCGCCGAGCATGTCCATGCTGTTCCAGAACTCCGGCGTACGGATCTGGTACGCGACGTCCTTGAGCATGCCCACGATCTTGCCGCCGCGGATTTCGTAGAACAGCTGCCCGCCGAACTGGGCGTTGTAGCGCTGCTGATCGATGCTGAACGACCCGTCGCCCACGATCGCGATCCCACGATCGGTCGCGGCGATGAGATCGTCCCACACCAGATCGCGCTCACCGGGCAGCAGCGACACGTTGGGCATGCGCTGGAACTGCACGTCGGCCCAGCTCTGTGCGTACGAGTTGCCGTGCGAGCGCACCTCGCGCCCCTGCGACCGATACCAGTCGGCGAGGTACGGCGCCTGCTCGCGCGTGGTCTGGTAGTCGTTGAAGACACCGTTCCGGATGATGAGATACTCGTCGGGCTTCACGCCCTCGTCGTCCCACCCCACCGCCGCGAGCGATCCGTCCTGCGACCGATCCGCCTGCACATTCATGAACTCGGGGCCGTACTTCAGCTTGCCAAGCACCGCCTCGGGCGGCGAGACGAAGCTCGTGCCCGCGTAGTTCGCTTCGAAGCCGAGCGCCCGATCGAGCTCCGTCGGATGCGCGATGCTCTCGTGAATCGTGAGCCAGAGGTGCGTCGGGTGCAGGATGAGATCGTAGCGCCCCACGTCCACCGACTTGGCCTTGAGCTTCTCCTGCGCCTCGTTGGCCCAGCGCTCGGCGTTCACCACCAGGTTCGCGTCGAGCACGTGCTCGTAGCCGCGCCCCATGGGCTGAATGTCCGTGCTCTGCCGCGACTGGAAATCGCCGGCCTGCACGTTGACCGCCTGGCAGGTCATGCTCGGCTGCGCGCGGTAGATCGTCTGCACGACGAACGTCCCGTCCGTGGTGGCCAACGTCTTCTCCTCGCGGAGAAAGAACATGCTCGAGTTGACGAAGCCCATGCCGCGCCCGCCGGGCTTGAGCACCTTGAGCGCCGCTTCGTTCGCCTGCAGCAGCAGGCCCACCTGCTCTTCGATCGCCACGTCGAACGGATCGATGCGCGCCGGCGACCGCCACGTGCCCTCGGGCGTGGGCGTCACCGGCGCGAGCTCCACCGGGCGACGCAACGCGGAACGATTGGCCTTGGCCTGCGCCACCGCCTGCTGCGCCACGCGAATGACCTCGTCGCGCGTCAGCTCGTTGGTGGCGGCGAATCCCCACGCGCCCTCGACGAGGACGCGCACCCCGATGCCGAACGTCTCGTTGTCGACGAGTCCGAGCACGCGCAGCTCGCGCGTCGAGACGTTGCGTACGTTGTTGCGACTGATGCGCGCGTCGGCGTAGGAGGCACCGGCCGACTTGGCGGCGTCGAGCGCCAGCAACGCAAGCTCACGGGAGACGGCATCGGCGACGCTGACGGGTGCCGCACCTCGCCGCGCATCCGGCAAGGCAGCAAGCAGCGACGGCGTCGCCGCACTCAACCCGACGGCCGCAGCCGCCGCGGTAGACCCGTGAAGAAACTCGCGTCGAGAAAGGCTCACGCCGTACCCGAAGGGGTGGTGCGCCGGTCCCCATGTGGACAGTGCGCGCAAGTCGTTGTCATTGACGCGAATATACGTGTGGAGATTTCGGAAACGCAATAGCGCTTATTAAGAACGCGCGCGAGTAAGGTTTGGAGCACGCGTCGCGCGCAGCCCTACCACCGCTCACGACGCCATGCGAGCTTTGTCCTGCGTGCGTCGATTGCCGCCGCGCACGCGTCGAATCACTCCCCGTCACCACACTCGTGAAAGCGCTCGTCAAGCCGTCCGCCGCGCCCGGCCTCATCCTCGCCGACGTCCCCGTTCCGCAGATCCGCGACGACGAAGTCCTCATTCGTGTGCATCGCGCCGGCGTCTGCGGCACCGACGTGCACATCTACGAGTGGGACGCCTGGGCGCAGTCGCGCTGCCGCGCACCGTTCGTCGTCGGCCACGAGTTCGCCGGTGAGGTGGTCGAGGTCGGCAAGCTCGTGGAGTCGGTCCGCACCGGCGATCGCGTCACCGCCGAGGGACACATCGTCGACGATCGCTCGATCTTCTCCCGCACCGGCAACGCGCACGTCGACCCCTCCACGCGCATCATCGGGGTCGACCGCGACGGCTGCTTCGCCGAGTACATCGCGATGCCGGCCACCAACGTCTGGCACCTCGACGACGCCATCAGCTACGAGATCGGTGGCATTCACGACCCCATGGGCAACGCCTTTCACACCGCCCTCACCGCCGACATTCCGGGCGCAGTGGTGCTCATCACGGGGTGTGGACCGATCGGCGCGTTCGCCGTCGGCATCTGCCGTGCGGCCGGCGCCGCGCGCATCATCGCGACCGACGTGAACCCCAAGCGCCTCGCGCTCGCCCGCACCATGGGCGCGCACGACGCCGTGCACCCCGACGAGGCCGCGGCGATCGTGCACGCCGCCACCGACGGTCACGGTGCCGACGTGGTGCTCGAAATGTCCGGCGTACCCGCGGCCGTGCATCAGGCGTTCGCGCTCGCCCGCCCCGCGGGTCGCGTCAACATGCTCGGCATCCCGTCACGCACCATCGACGTCGATTTCGCCAAGGAGATCATCTTCAAGGGGCTCACGATCTACGGCGTCGTGGGACGCCGCATGTACGACACGTGGCACCAGATGACCCGCTTCCTGCGCGCCGGCACCTTCGACCCCACGCCCGTCATCACGCACCGCCTGCCGCTCGAAGCGGTCGACGACGCGATGCATCTCATCAAGTCCGGCGAGGCCGGCAAGGTGATCTTCGAGATCGCCTGATCCGCTTCCACCGTTCCGTTCATGCCCAACGCCGCCTTCACCGCCGACGCCGACGCCCAGATCGCCCAGCTCAAGGCCGATCGCGTCTACAAGCGCCTCAATCATCTCGAAGCGCCGCAAGGCGCGCGCACCCGCATGGAAGGACGCGGCGAGGTGATCGTGCTCTCGTCCAACAACTACCTCGGCCTCGCCAACCATCCGGCCGTGGTCGACGCCGGCATCGATGCGCTGCGGCAGTACGGCGCGGGCACCGCCAGCGTGCGCTTCATCTGCGGCACCTTCACGCTGCACCGTACGCTCGAAGCCGAACTGGCCGAGTTGGTGGGCACGGCGGCCTCACTCTCGTACGTGTCGGCGTGGAACGCCAACGAAGCGTTCACCCCGACGCACGCGGGCCCCGACGACGTCGTGCTCTCCGACGAGCTCAACCACGCGTCCATCATCGACTCGATCCGGCTCGCGAAGTCGATCACGAAGTGCCAGACGGGCGTCTACAAGCACGGCGATCTCGACGACCTCAAGGCCAAACTCGAGGCCGCCAAGGGTGCACGCCGCCGCTTCATCTGGACCGATGGCGTCTTCTCCATGGAGGGGAGCATTGCGAAGCTGCCCGAAATCCTCGAGCTCGCGCGTCAATACGACGCCGTGGTCATCATGGATGACTCGCACGCCACCGGAGTGCTCGGGGCGACCGGGCGCGGTACGGCCGAGCACTTCGGCGTCGTGGGCGAGGTCGACGTGATCACCTCCACGCTCGGCAAGGCGCTCGGCGGCGCGGCGGGCGGATTCGTCGCCGGCGCCGAGTCGGTGGTCGACCTGCTCACGCAGCGGTCACGCCCGCAGCTGTTCTCGAATGCGCTCCCCCCCACCGTCGCGGCCTCATCGCTCGCGGCCGTGCGCGTGCTGCGTGCGGAGCCGGCGCGGGTGCAGCGGCTGCGCGAGAACGCAGCCTGGTTCCGCGGCGCAATCCGAGAGGCAGGCTTCGCGCCACTCGACGGCGAGACGCCGATCGTACCGATCATCGTCGGCGAAACGGCGCTGGCGATCCGCATGAGCGAACTGCTCCTCGATGAGGGCGTGTTCGTGACGGGCTTCGGCTTCCCCGTCGTGCCGAAGGGGCAGGCGCGCGTGCGGTGTCAGGTCAGTGCGGATCACACGCGCGACGACCTCGAACAGGTCGTGCGCGCCTTCCAGGTCGCGGGGCGCAAGGCCGGGCTGCTGCGCTGATCGCACGTGCAGGTGCGGTCAACGCAACTGAGCGGTGGAAGACGAACCGAAGAAGGCCGGAAGACAAACGCAGGAAGAGCAACTGCAACCCTGATCGCTGCGCCGCCATCGACGCCACTGGCCTGCGGGGTGTGTTGACCTTCTTCCGTTTGTCTTGAGTGCTTCTTCGGTTCGTCTTCCAGCGACTCGGTTGCGGCGTTGGGGCTACCAGAACTGCGGAACGCGAGGGCGCGAAGACGCGAGGGAACTCATCGCCAGGCGGCCGTTCGCTGTTGCTGTTCTCGCGCCTTCGCGCCGGCAGTTCTCGCGTCTTCGCGTTCCGCAGTTCTTCTGGTGTCCGCACGGTACCAACCGAGCCGCTGGAAGACGAACCGAAGAAGGGCGGAAGACCAACGCAAGAAGAGCAGCGGCAACTCCAGTCGCTGGGCCGCCAACGACGCGACCGGCACGCGGGGTGTGTTGCCCTTCTTCCGTTTGTCTTGAGTGCTTCTTCGGTTCGTCTTCCAGCAGCTCGGTTGCGGTGTTGGGGCAGCCAGAACCGCGGGACGCGAAGACGCGAAGGGGGCGCGAAGACGCGAGAACTGCAGACGCGAACGCGCGAGCACTATCGCGCGGCGGACGCCTCGCAGACGAAGCGCAGAGGCCAGTCCACGGCTTTCGAGATGCCGATGCGTGGCGTGATGCGGACGGCGCGGTCGGGGATGGGCGTACCACGCAGGATGCGCAGCGCGCCCTCCTGCAGTGACACGCCGTCCTCGGCGCGTGTGATGCCGAGTGCCGCGCAGAGCTTGCCGGGGCCATTGACGAGGTCCGCATCGCGTCGGGCGCGCGGCCGACGACGACGCATGAGGTCGAGACCGTCGGTGGGTGCGATGGCGCGGATCAGGACGGCGCTGCCGAACCCCTCCTCGCGCGTGACCGCGTTGACGCACCAGTGCAGTCCGTAGATGCGATACACGTAGGCCACGCCGGGTGGGCCGAAGAGATGCCAGGTGCGTGGTGTGCGGCCAGCCACCGCGTGACACGCCGGATCGTGCGGCCCGAGGTACGCTTCCGTCTCAATGATCACGCCGCGCGTGCGAGCGCCTCCGATCTCGGAGCATAGCGTCGCGCCCAGCAGCTCACGCGCGACGACCGCGGGATCACGGTCGTAGAACGTGGGGGGCAACGGGTGATGGAGTACATCCATGATGCAACGCGGCGCCCGGAGTGACCCGGGCGCCGCGTCTCACATCACTTGGCCTTGGTGGCGCCGGCGGCACCCTTGCGGGCGGCCTTCTTCGCACCACCCGCCTTCTTCGCAGGTGCCTTGGCAGCGGACTTCGCCGCCGGCTTCGCTGGTGCCGTCTTCGCCGGTGCCGGCTTGCTCGCAGCAGACTTCGCCGGTGCGCGCTTGGCCGGGGCAGCCTTGGCGGGAGCCTCCTTCGCGGCCGGTGCGGGCTTGGCCGGCTTGCCGGGCCCCTTCGCGGACGCCTTCTTCGCCGCACCACGTCCCGAGGACGGCACTGACGGCTTCGCCTCCACGACGGGCGCGCTCGCCGAGGGCGCGGCACTCACCGGCGCAGCGGCTGGTGCCGACAACGCGCCACTGGGCGCGACGACGCCGACCATGAGCAACTCCGGCGGCGGACCGCCCGCCGAACGTCCACCACCACGCGCCGGCGCGCGACCGCGCGTCGACATGCCACGGGGGGCGGCCTGTCCGGAGGCCGCGAGCGCCGCCTTCTGCTCCTTGGCGAGCTGCGCTTCCTTGACGGCGATCTGCTCCGCGATCGTGGCCGCTTCGAGGACACGGCCCACTTCGAACGAATCCCCACGACGACGCAGATCGATCAGATCGGCATCGTGTGCGTCCTTGAGGATGCGCTCGAACATGCGCGCGGCGAGCGTCTCGCTGTCGCGCTCGAGCAGGGCCCGCGCCTTGGCCCGCACCGCCTCGGAGGTCGTGCTCGCTTCGCCACTCACGAGTGCCGACACCGCGCGCTGCACGAGATCGAGCGCTTCGGCGCGCGTGAGCTTCTCGCCACTCACACCGATCGTGTCGGTCGCCACGGCGGGCGAGGGCGCCGCCGCACGCGGTTCACCGCGCGACGACGAGCGCGCGGGCTGCACCGCACCGACCGGCGCCACCGCGCCCACGGGAGCCACGGCGCCGACAGGCGCCACCGCACCAACCGGCGCCACGGCGCCAACCGGTGCACCGCTCGCCGGTCGACCCACCGGCTTCACCGCGCCGACGGGCGCAACAGCACCGACGGGCGCGACGGCACCAACCGGCGCGACCGCACCGAGCGGCGCATTGCTGCCGAGCGTCGGCGTCGAGACGGGCCGCGCGGCGGGCGCCGCGCTCGCTTCGACATCGACCGTCGCTTCGTCGTTCGCACCATCGGTGGCCACGCGCTCCGCGCTGCCCCGATCCTCACGATCCCGATCGCGATCACGATCCCGTCCGCGCCCGCGACGACCACGACGGCTGCGACGCTCTTCGCGGCCCTCGCGCTCCTCGCGCGCGCCTTCACTCGCCGGCGCCTCGGTCGTCTCGCGCACATCGGACGCCACCTCGATCGCGGCGGGCGTCCCGCTCGGCAGGCCGATTTCGAGCTGGCCGTTCTCGAGCTTGGTGACGGTGATGATCCCCTTCTGCTGCGCTTCCTGCACGAAGCGCGAGAACTTCGACATGCCGAGGTTCTTCTCGTCGAACTGCGCGTCGATCTCCTGCATGACCTGCTTGAGGCGATCGGAGCGCATGACGTCGCCGTTGCGCTTCATGCGCTGCACGGCCTCGCCGACGAGTTCCCACGGGTCCCACCGCACCGCTTCCTCGTCGCTGGTGCGCACGAGGCCGGCGAGTGTGTTGTACGAGTAGTACTCGTCGCAGTTCATCACGAGCAGGTCGCTCGACGACTCGCGGATTCCGACGCCGATGACGTACTTGCCGTACTCCTTGAGCTTGATGACCATGCTCGAGAAGTCCGAGTCGCCCGAGAGCAGCACAAACGTGCCGATCTCCGGACGCGTGAAGACGAGTTCGAGCGCGTCGATCGCGAGGCGAATGTCGGTCGCGTTCTTCTTGGCCGAGCCGTAGGCGGGGGCGAAGATCAGGTCGATCGACGCTTCCGTGAGCGGCACGATGTACTGCGGATAGCGGCGCCAGTCGGCGTAGGCGCGGCGCACCGCGACCTTGCCCTTGATGATGTCCGACGAGAGGAGGTTGTTGAGCTCTCCCTGCAGGTCGGAGCGGATGCCCATCGTGACGTTGTCGAAATCGATGAGCAGTGCGGCGTTGGGGGCGTGCGGTGTGGGCGCGACGCCGAGTCCGCCGGACATGGACATGGCAGAGGGCGCGGGCGCAGCCGCCGGGCCGCGATGCAGCGGCGCCACCGGGCGACGCGGGGGCGCAGACGGGCGCATATGACGTGGGGACATGGACTCAGGAGTACGGTGCGGAGAGGTCGAGCGCGATCGATCGCGCCAGCTCGCGTCGCCGGATCTTGCCGCTCCCCGACATGGGGAACGCATCGTAGAAGCGCACGAGGTCGGGAACCTTGTATTCGGCCATCACGTCCTTCGCGAACAGGATGATGTCCCGTCCGGTGATGACCGCGCCCTCGAGGGGCACGATGCACGCGCACACCTGCTCACCCAACACATCGTGGGGGATGCCGATGACGCAGACATCGTCGACCGCCGGGTGCGCGCGAAGCCGGTCTTCCACCTCGCGCGGATACACCTGGTATCCGCCGCGCGCGATGGTCTCCCGACGGCGTCCGACGATCCGGACATAGCCGTCCTCATCGATGATGCCGAGATCACCAGTGAGGAAGAAGCCTTCCGGCGTGTGGACCTTGGCGGTCTCGGCCGGCATGCGCAGATAGCCGCGCATGAGATAGGGCCCGCGGACGGCGATTTCGCCGACCGCTTCGGGCCCGTGCAACACGCCGGTGACGACGTCGACCGCCATCACTTCGACGCCATCAAGCGCACGACCGACGCTGGCCACGCGTCGCTCGTCCGTGTCGCTGAATCGCGTCAGCGTCACCGTCGGGCCGGTCTCGGTCAGCCCGTACGCCACGAGCACATCGCACCACCCACGCACCCGCTGCACGAGGTCCTCCGCCACGTCGGTGCCGGCAATGACACCGGTCCGCAGGGACGACACGCGCGCCGACGAGAACGACGGCTCGCGCATGAGCAGCTGCCACATGGTGGGGACGCCGTGCAACACCGTCGCGCGATGCGATTCGATGAGGCGCAGCACTTCGCTCGCGTGAAACTGCGGGGTGACCACCACCGCCGCACCCGCCGTGATCGTACCGAGCAAGCTCGCGAATCCGAACACGGTGAAGAACGGCACCGGCGCCACCACGCGATCGGCCGGCGACAGCGCCAGCACCTGTGCGGCTTGCGCCGCATTGCCGAGCAGGGCGGCGTGACTCAGCCGCACGCCCTTGGGCTTGCCCGACGACCCGGAGGTGTAGATGACCGCGAGATCATCGTCTGCCTCGGCGGCGACCTCCGGCAACGCACGCCCCTGCCCCTTCGAGAGCAGATCCTCGAACTGGAAGATGCGATCGTCGTACCAGAGATCTTCGTCGCCGACCGTGACCACGTACTGCAGATCGGGCAGATCGACGAGCAACTCCTCGAACCGCTGCAGGAAGTCGACGTCACCGAATCGCTCGATCGTCACCACGAGACTCGCTTCCGCGTGCCGTAGCTGGTAGCGCAACTCGTGCACGTTGAGCAGCGGACTGACCGGCACGATCGTGGCCCCGAGTCGGGCGCACGCGACGGCCGTGATGAGCCACTCGACGCCGTTCGGCAGGTTGACCGCAATGCGATCACCCCGCTCGATGCCAAGGTCGGCGAATGCAGCGGCAAGCGCGTCGGCACGCGTCGCCACCTGCTGGAACGACCAGGATTGTTCACGCCCCAGGACGACAAGGGCATCCGGGTGCTCCCGGACGCGCGACTCGAACTGGGTGGTGAGGGTCCACGAACTTGGCATTCCACTCCGGTCGGAAGGACGAACAACCGTGTAAATTATCGCCTATGAACGAGATGCGGAAGCCAACCCCGCATGACGCGCCCCTCCCGGCCGCCGGGAAACCGGGCGCCAACGACGACCGTACGGCCCCCCACACGGCCCGCGCGCCGTTCCGGTCGCGCCTGTTCGCGATCCTGCTGCTCTTCGCCGTCGTCCCTTCGATTCTCGTGACCACTGCCTGGCTGACGACCACCAGCCGCACCCTGCCGCTCATCGGGGCGACATCGGCGTGGGATCGGGTGGGGGCGACCGGCGAACGTGTGGTCTCCTCACTGGCCGACGCCCCCCTCTCCCCGACGCAGCGCGCCGCCCTTGACGCCCACGAAGCCGAACTGCGCCAATCCATCGCGATGGCACGCCGGTTCGGCTTCGTCGTCCCGCGCACCGTCCGGTTGATCGCACTCGGCGCCGTCGTCCTGCTCGTTGGTGTCGCGCTCGGCGCATCACGCGTGGCCGGCCACCTCGCGCGACAACTCAGTCGGCCACTCGACGAGCTGGTCGGCTGGACCGGCCTCATTCGCTCCGGCGTCGCGCTGCCGGCGGCGCGCACCCCACGCGGCGCTCCCGAGTTTGAAGTCCTGCGCGCCGGCATGCGCACCATGGCCGATGAACTCGAGCTCGGACGACGCCGTGCGCTCGAAGCGGAGCGTGCGGAGGCGTTTCGTGAATCGGCGCGCCGCTTCGCGCACGAGCTCAAGAATCCGCTCACGCCCATCCGCTTCGCGATTGATCGCCTGCGCCGAACGGCCCCCGACACGCTGCATGACACCATCGACGTGCTCGCCGAAGAAGCAGGGCGCCTCGAGACGATGGCGCGATCGTTTGCCCAGTTCGGTCGCCTGCCCGATGGGCCCGCCGCCGATGTCGATGTCGGGGAGCTCGTCACGCGCATCGCACACGCGACGGTGCCGGACACGATGACGCTCACGCTCGACGTGTCCACGTCGCTGCCGCTCGTGCGCGGATATCACGACCCGCTCGTGCGAGCCGTGGGCAATGTGCTGCTCAACGCGGTCGAGGCGTGCGGTCACGGCGGCACGATTCAGGTCGCGGTGGAGCCCAGCGTGTTCGCCGCATCGCCTGCGGTGCGCATTTGCATTCGCGACACCGGCCCCGGCATTCCGCCTGAGCGACTCGCGCACATCTTCGACCCGTACGTCACCACGAAGCCGGGCGGCACCGGACTCGGCCTCGCCATCGCTCGGCAAACCATCGATGCGCACGGTGGTGAACTCACCGCGCACAGCACGCCCGGAGAAGGCACGGAGATCCGATTCGTGCTGCCCATGACTCCGCCGGTTCGCCCCTCCGCCTCCTCTTCCGGAGCGTTCTCGTGATCGCCGCTCGCTTCAACACGCTGCAACCGCCGTCACCGCCATCGCCACCGAACGCCGGTGAACCAGCCGCTGCGTCACCCACCGAGGCGATCGCACCGACCGATCCCGTCATCGCGGATCCCGCGATCGAAGGCGCGCCGCAGGGCGTGCGCATCAACGACGAGACCACGATCCGCTTCGAAGACGGACAGCTGATCTTCGCCGATCCGTCCGGCAGCACGACCGCACTCACGCTCGATGCGTCGAGGGTGATTCCGCCACAGGTCCCGGAGATCATCGGCCTCTCGTTTGCCGGGATCATCGGCATCATTCTGGCCTTCCCGATCGGTCGCGCTATCGCCCGGTGGATCGATCGACGCGGGCAGGTGCAGGCGGTCGATCCGCAACTCGCCAACCGCCTCGCGGCCATCGAGCAGGCGGTCGACACGGTGGCCGTCGAGGTGGAGCGCATGGCCGAAGCCAATCGATTCACGACACGGTTGTTGTCGGAACGGATCGCCGCGCCCGACTTTGCGCCGCCCGCGCGGACAGCCGATCGAGCCATGAGCGACGCACGTTCGCCGTCATCACAACCGTGAGCGGCCGCGTGATGCACCGACTGGCCGCGATGCGAATGAACACGCGCGTCCGGGTGCGCTGATGCCCAGCGTGCTCATCGTCGACGACGAAGCCAACATTCGCCGGATGGTCGGCGCGCTGCTGGCCGCCGAAGGCTACGACGTGCACGATGCGCCCGACGCCTTCGCCGGACTCGCGCTGGCCGAGGCGCAGGATCCGGATCTCGCGTTGGTGGATCTCATGATGCCCGGTGATCTCGATGGTCTCGGGCTGCTCGAACGTCTGCGGCAGCGGCGTCCGGATACACCAGTCATCATGATGAGCGGGCGCGCCGCCCTCACCGACGCCGTGCGCGCCACGCGACTCGGCGCGTTCACGTTCCTCGAAAAACCACTCACACCCGAAAGCGTGCTCCTCGCGATTGCCTCGGCGCTCGAACTGCGTCAGGCACGCCGCACCGCGCGTGCGCTCCGCGAGGACCTCGGCCTGTCCGCCGAAATGGTGGGCGACTCACCGGCCATGCAAACGGTCAAGCGACTGATCGCTCAGGTTGGTCCGACCGATGCGCGCGTTCTCGTCACCGGCGAATCGGGGACGGGCAAGGAGCTCGTGGCCGCAGCGCTCCACGCCGCGAGTCCTCGACGCGAGCTGCCGTTCATTCGCGTGAACTGTGCCGCCATTCCGCGTGATCTCCTCGAAAGCGAGATGTTCGGACACGAGAAGGGGGCGTTCACCGGTGCCACGGAACGACGCATCGGACGCTTCGAACTGGCCCACACGGGCACGCTCTTTCTCGACGAAGTCGGCGATCTTGGGCTCGAAGCGCAGGCCAAGCTGTTGCGCGCGATCGAAGCCCGCGAGATCGAACGCGTCGGCGGAGGCAAGCCCATCCGCGTCGACGTGCGCATCATCGCGGCCACCAACAAGAACCTCGCGCGCGCAGTGCGTGAGGGGACGTTTCGCGAGGATCTGTTCTTCCGATTGAACGTCATTCCGATCGAACTGCCTCCGCTGCGTGATCGCGCGAGCGATTTGCCGCAGCTCGTGCAACACTTCGCGGAACGACATCGCGTTCGCACAGGGCAGGCGTGTGCCTGCTGGACCGACGATGTGATGGACGTCTTCCGACGCTACAGCTGGCCCGGCAATGTGCGCGAGCTCGCAAACATCGTGGAACGATTGTCCATCCTGCACGCGGGCGGGACGGTGACCGCCGCGCAGGTACGCCGACTGTTTCCCGATAGCGGGACACCGCCGAGTGCCGTACGCGCCGTCGCGGCGCCAGGCGATGACGCCGCGGGCGCGAATGCATCGGGGAATCTCGGCCTGGCCGGGTTGTCGCTGACGGAGGCGCTCGACGCCTTCGAGCGCCAGCTCATTGTTGACGCGCTCGCCGCGGCCGATGGCAGCGTGGCCGAGGCCGCGCGACGACTGCAGACGGATCGCCCCAACCTCTACCGCCGCATGCGCCGACTGGGCGTCGGAGGATCGCCGGATGACGCCTGACGTGAGCACGATGCGCGTCGCGCCGCATCGCGTCTGCTCGCGCGCACGCCTTGTTGGCACCGTCGTCGCGATGGTGCTCGCGGCGTCCACGCTCTGGAGCGTGCCCGCCAACGCGCAGGGGCGCGGTGAACCACGATACGGTGCACCGCCGGGCGATGTGCGAGCGCGCGTGCGCGCGATCTGGAATACGGGACTCGCGCGCACGGACACCGGGCGCGTCACGATCGTGGCTGGTGACACCGTGGTGTCCACGCTCGCGGTGCTCAACGGTCCACTGCTCCTCGCCGGCGTCGTGCGCGGCGACGTGATTGCCATCAACGCGGATGTCCGTCTCGATTCCACGGCCTGGGTGCAAGGTGCCCTGCTCGTGGTGGGCGGGTCCGTGCAGGGACGCACGCGTGGTCGCGTCGATGGTGACTTTCAGGTGTGGCGCTCGGCGCTCGACGTCGAGCTGCGCGGTGACTCGCTGGTGGTGGAAGAGACGACATCGTTGGTCGATCGTCTGGCCGAATGGCGCGCGCGGCAACGCTCCAACTGGCGCGACGTACTCGTGCGATCGGCGCACACGTACAACCGTGTCGAGGGATTGCCGATCTACGTCGGGCCGCGCTTTCAGGTGGAGGGCGCGGGGACACGCGTGACCGCCGAAGCGATCGGCATTTTCCGAACGGGTGACCGGCTCTCGTGGGAACGGGAGAACCTCGGCCACAAGCTGCGGCTCGATGTGCGACGCGGCGATGATCGTCGCTACGTCGCACTCGGTGCGCGGCACGTCGATGAAGTGGACGCCGTGGAATCGTGGGCGCTGCGCGATGCGGAGACCGGACTCACGTCCCTGCTCTTCGCGCGCGACTATCGCGACTACTGGAATCGTTTCGGGGGCCACGGCTACATCACAGCTGGCGGGCCACACGGCGCGTCGCTCACGCTCGAAGCCGGTCGCGAGCAGTGGGACTCGCGCGCGGCACGCGATCCGCTCGCACTCTTCCCCGGCGGCCGTCCGTGGCGTGTGAATCCCGACGCGTTGGAAGGCACGGCCGATCTCTTCACGGCCCGTGCTGTCATCGACACGCGCAATGACCCGGAGCGCCCACTCGACGGCTGGTACGTGCGCGCCGAGTATGAACGCGGAGATGTCCGGGTATCGCGTGGAGCCGACACGACCCGCCTTGATCTCACGCTCGGCGGCCTCGTGTACGGCCGCTTCTTCCTTGATGCACGGCGCTACAACCGTGTCGCGCCGAATACGTCGGTGAACTTGCGGGTGGTGGCAGGTGGTCTCGCCCACGGCGACGGATTGCCGGCGCAACGTCGGTTGTCTGTCTCGGGCGTGGATGCCTTGCCGGGGTACGCCTTCCGTCGGCCGCTCGGTACGCCGGATGTCGGAACCTGCACGCGGCTTGGTCCGGCCGATTTCACTGCGCAGGGCCGGCCCGCCGGATGTGATCGCATTCTGTTGCTGCAGGCCGAATGGGCGGGCGACTTTCGACTCGGTTTGTTCGGCCGAGCGCCGCGCAATGATGACCGTCGGTGGTACGCCGACGGACTGCGTGCCGACGGCCGGTGGGTCGTGTTCGTGAACAGCGGACGTGGCTGGCTCGTGGGTCCGCGTGACGACGGGCTGAGCTTCCCGCGCGGGACCACGCCGCTCTTCCGCGGATTTCGCACCGATGTGGGTGTGGGCCTCGACTTCGGCGCGATCGGCGCGTACATCGCGCAGCCACTCACCGGCGACGACGCGGCACCACGCGCGTTCGTGCGACTGGGCCGCCGGTTCTGACACGGCTGATGCGTCGCGTTTCGCTGCTTTGGCTCGCGCTCGGGGCGTTGCACGGCGCCATCACGCGGCACGCGTGGCGGCCTGAGGCGTCACGTGCGGTGGCCGTGACGGCCTCATCGCCACGGGTGATATCGCGCGCGGCTGTACCGCAGCCAGAGCCCGTGAGCACCGGCCCGCGCCTCGAGATCACGCTCCCGACCGCGACCTTGCCCATGAGTGTGCGACTGCGCGATGCGATCGACGGCGGACGTTTCGAGGAGCTGTTGCGCAGCGGCTTCGACGTTCGCGTACATCTGAATGCCGAGTTGTGGAAGATCGGTCGCGTCTTCAACGACATCGTCGCGTCCACCGACTGGGATCTGATCCTGCACTTCGATCAGTTCGACGAGGTGTACGACGTCGCGCGCATCGAACCGGACGGACGCGTCGTGCCACTCGGCACGTACCGTCGCCTCGCGGACGCGAAGCAGGCCATGTCGTTGGCGTTTGCGCCACCGCTCCGCCGTCCGGCGGCCGGCACACGGTACTACTACGCGGTGCGCGCCGACATCGAGACGCTCGATCTCAAGGATCTCGACGAACTCACGCGCTGGCTGCGCGGCGAACTGGGTCCGGCCGTTCAGGGGCGAAAGAATCCCGGCACGGCGGTGGGGCGCGGTGTGCGCACGCTCGTGTCGCGCGTCATGGGGGGTGAGGTGCGTCGCCTCGAAGCGCGCTCACCGCGGTTTACGGTGAGCGGCAGCAGTTCACAGCCCTGATACGCTTGCGATGCGCGAATCGCCGCTGTCGTCGGCGGCAAGCGTCCCCGCATCGATCTCCCGCACACGGCGCAACGTCTCCTCGCCGTAGAACACCTTGATGTACTGCGACTGCGTGGGCGTGAGGCGACGCACCGCCCAGCTCAGATGCACGAAGTGCGGCTCCGCCGGGGTCACCAGCGGATGCATGCCGATCTCGTGCGGCAGACGGCTCGCCTTGCGCGTGTTGCACGGACTGCACGCGGTAACGACGTTCGTCCATTCGTTCAGGCCGCCGCGCGACATCGGAATGACGTGATCACGGGTCAGCGATTCACGCGGCTTGAGTTCGGCCGCCGTGCGTCCGCAGTACTGACACTGATAGTGATCGCGCGCGAACAGGAACGTGTTCGTCACCTGCCGACGAAAACGTCGCGGCACGTGAATGAACTTCGTGAGGCGAATGACGGCAGGGCGCGGCATCGCGAGGCGCTCGGAACGCACGGGGCGTCCCTGCTCCGCTTCGACGATCTCGGCCTTGCCGTCGATCACGAGTCGCAGTGCACGCCGCAGCGGCACCATCGTGAGCGGCTCGTACGACGCATTCAGCGCCAGGCACCCGGCTATCACTCCCTGCCCTCCCTCGACGTGGTCAGCAGTGGAACTTCGCTCAGTGGAAAGCTATGTCGTGGGAGCAGGCAAGCGCCACTCGGCAGGGCGGTGTTGCCGAGGCGTGACGGCCGGCACTGCAGTCCGGACCGGCCTTCGGAATCGCTCGGCGATTACGCGCCCTCGACCGTCGCCCACCACGCGGAGACGCGCTCGGCGGCGGCACTGACGCGTCGCGGCAGGTCAGCATCCGCCCCCAGCACGGCACCGTCGCGCACCAGCACGCGCCCCTGCACCATCGTGAGCGCGGCGCGTCGCCCGGCGCCCAGCACATGGACCAGCGCCACGGCTGGATCGAAGAGCGGGATCACCTCGGGCGCGTCGAGTCGGAACGCCGCGAGATCGGCTGGCGCCCCCACCGTCAGGGTTCCCAGACCAGGTAGCAAACCAAGCGCCTCGGCGCCGCCCGCAGTCGCCATCGTGAGCGCCTCGTGCGCCGAGAGCGCATCGGGCGTGGCCGCGGCGATCGATTGCAGCAGCACCGCCTGACGCGCCTCCTGCACGAGGTCCATCGCATCGTTGCTGACCACGGAGTCGCTGCCGAGGCCCACCGCGACGCCGGCACGCTGCAGTGCGAGCACAGGCGCAATCCCCTGCCCCAGCTTCGCATTGGAAATGGGACAGTGGACCACGCGCGCGTCGGCGGCCGCAAGGCGCGCGATGTCGTGCTCGTCGAGCTGAATCGCGTGAATGCACAGCGTGGTGGGCCCCAACAGTCCGGTGCGTTCGAGCAGCGCGATGGGAGACTGCTGCGTTGCGCGCACGGCAATGCCGCGCGCGCGCAGCCCGTCGGCGAACGGCCCCGCGCCGTCGCGCACAAACGCGGTTTCTGCGGCACTCTCCGCAACGTGCGTCGCGATCGGCAACCGTTCGGCCCGTGCGTAGTCGGCCACGGCCGCGTACAGCGACTCCGACACGGTGTACGGCGCATGCGGCGACACGCCGACGTCCACGAGCGGCGAGGCCGCGTCGCGCCATCGCTGCACGGCGTCCCGCAGCTGCGCGATCGACGCGCTGACCTGCGCGACGTCGGGCCCGAATGTCTCGAGATACACGCGACCGCGCGCGCCTGACTCCACGAGCGCGCGTACCGGGACGCCGGACGCGCTGCAGTCGGCGTACGTGGTGATGCCGGCCCGCAGCCCCTCCGCGACGCCGAGTCGAGCCGCGTCGAGCAGATCGTCGGTCGACAGCACGTCGCGACGCGCCAGCGTGAGCGCGCGCAGCCAATCACGAAAGGGCAGCCCCTCGAGAAATCCGCGCAGTCCCGTCAGTTCGAGATGTGTGTGCGCGTTGACCAGTCCGGGCAGCAAGAGCACGTCACCCAGGTGCTCGTGCACGTCGGCCTCGGCCCTCGCCGACGCACCCACCCATGCGATGCGATCACCTTCCACAACCACCGCCCCATTCCGCACCGGCGGCGAGGCGATGGGCAGCACCCAGGCCGCGTGCCACGCGACACGCGATGTGCTCACTGCGGTGGAATGCGAAACGGGTTGCTGGTATCGCGAGTGGCGCGTGGCAGGGCGAGGCCGCTGTCGGCGCCGCTGCCGGTGACGGCCGGCGCAAAGTCCAGACACGACAGCCGCGGCTCGGTGCCCACGATGAAGTACTCGGAGACGAGCGGGCCCTTGCAGGCGCTGTTCGCCCGCAGTCCCGTCGCGGCGTCGATCTCGACGGCGATCACGCCCTCGGGACGCGGCCAGTCTGGGGGTTCGGGCTTGCGCTTGTACACGTCGAGCATGAAGGCCGTCCACGCCGGTGCGGCGAGCGAGCCGCCTTGCGCGTTGGACTTGATCTTCGTGGGCTTGTCGAAGCCCATCCACACGCCGGCCACAAGATCGGCCGTGAAGCCGATGAACCACACGTCGGCGCCGTCGTTGGTGGTTCCGGTCTTTCCACCCGCCGGCACCGTGAAGCCGGCACCACGCGTGTTGCCGGACGCGGTGCCACGAATCGTCACGTCCTTGAGCATGCTCACCATGAGCCACGCTTCTTCGGCGGTGAGCACGGCCTCACGCTCGGGGCGCGGCTTCCACAGCACTTCACCATCGGCCGTCTCGACACGAAGAATCGCGTGCGGCGTGGTGCGCATGCCGAGATTGGCGAACGTGGAATACGCCCCGATCATCTCGATGGGATACACATCGCCCGAGCCGATGAACGACGACGGGAACGGCGGCACCGGCGTGCTGATGCCGAAGCGACGCGCCATCGACACGACCTGACTCACGCCCACTTCGAGTCCGGCACGAATCGCAGGAATATTGCGCGACTGATACAGGGCGCGCCGCATCGACATGCGTCCTTCGTACTTGAGATCGAAGTTCTGCGGCCGCCACGTGTCGCCGCTGACCTGCTCCATCGAGAACGGCACATCCTCGAGCACGTGCGCGGGACCGAGGCCGGCGCGCACCGCCGCGGCGTACACGATGGGCTTGAACGTCGAACCAGGCTGGCGCAGCGCCTGCACGGCACGGTTGAACTTGGAGTCACCGTACTCGCGACCGCCCACCAGCGCCCGCACCGCACCCGCGCGTGGGTCAATCGCGACGAACGCGCCCTGCAGATACGGCGAGTTGGCCCCACCACCAAGGCCCGCTCCTTCCGCGTTGCGCGCGAGATACTGCTCGAAGGTGAGATGCGTGAACGGCCCGAACTTCCCCGATTCGATGGCGCGCAGCTGCTGCTCGATCGCGCGCTCCGCCGCCGCCTGCATGTCGAGATCGAGCGTCGTGTAGACCTTGAGCCCCTTCTCGTACAGCTTCTGCCCGAACTGCTGATCGAGCTGCTGCCGCACCCACTCCACGAAGTACGGGGCGATCTCTCCCGACTCGGTGCGCTGCGCGAGCTCGAGGGGGAACGCCTTCGCAAGACTCGCCTCGCTCGGCCCCACGGCGCTGGCGCGCCGCATCAGCTCGATGACGGTGTTGCGACGCTGCACGGCGCGATCCGGGAAGCGCCGCGGATTGTAGCGCTCGGGGGCCTTGGGCAGCGCGGCGAGCATGGCGGCTTCGGCCACACTCACATCACGCACCGACTTGCCGAAGTAGCGCTGCGCTGCGGTCTCCACGCCGTAGGCGCCGGCGCCGAGATAGATCTGGTTGAGGTACAGCTCGAGGATGCGATCCTTCGGATACATCGACTCGATGTCCCACGCGACGCGCGCCTCCTTCATCTTGCGCAGCAGCGTCTTCTCGCGCGTCAACGTCTCCGGAAAGATGTTGCGCGCGAGTTGCATCGTGATCGTGCTGAAGCCCTCCTCGAAGCCGCCGGCCTTGATGTTGCGCGCCAGCGCGCCGAAGACACGGATCACGTCGATCCCGAAGTGCTGGTAGAACCGCTTGTCCTCGGTGACGAGGAACGCGGCCTTCACGTGCTCGGGGAGATCGGCGAGCCGCACGAGCGTGCGACGTTCGAGCCCCAGTTCTGCGATGAACCGGCCGTCCACCGCGTAGAGCTTCGACGTCTGGTTCGGCTGGTACGTGTCGAGATCGGCCGCCACCGGGCACGCGCCATCGCGGCACACGAGCGTCCACGCCGTCGCGCCGGCGACGCCGACCGTGACCACGCCGAAGAGCGAGGCCAGCCCGAGCCAGCGGACCCATGGACGATGCCAGAGACGAGAACCGGAGCGCGCGGGGGCCATCATTGCCCGAACGGGAGGGAGAAACGGCGGGGCGTCATGCCCCGAACGCTACGCGCTGGGGCCACACCCGAAAAGGGCTTCGCCTCGCCTATAATTGCGACATGGCTCACGTGCATCCTCTCCTCGACGAACTCACCTGGCGCGGTCTGCTCCACCAGCACACCGACGGCCTCTCGGACCACTTGGCGCGCGGACAAGTCACCGCCTACTGCGGCTTCGACCCGACCGCCCCCAGCTTGCACGTCGGCAACCTCGTCCCCGTGATGGGACTGGTCCACCTGCAGCGCGCTGGCCACCGACCCATCGCGCTCGTGGGCGGCTTCACCGGCATGATTGGTGACCCGAGTGGCAAGAGCGCTGAACGGTCGCTCCAGTCGCTCGATGTGATCGAAGAGAACGCGCGCAGCATCGGCGCACAGCTCGAGCGCTTCTTCGACTTCGATGGTCCCTCGGCCGCGCGCATGGCCAACAACACCGACTGGCTCGGCCCGGTCACGCTCCTCGATTTCCTGCGCACCACCGGCAAGCACTTCACGGTCAACTACATGCTCGCGAAGGACTCGGTGAAGAGCCGCCTCGAGGGTGGCATCTCATACACCGAGTTCACCTACATGCTCCTGCAGGCGCACGACTACGCCGAACTGTACCGGCGACATGGCGTGACATTGCAGGTGGGCGGCAGCGACCAGTGGGGCAACATGACCGCCGGGCTCGAGCTGCTGCGACGCACCGAAGGTGCCGAAGCGCACGTGCTCACCTTCCCGCTCGTGACCACCGCGTCGGGGCAGAAGTTCGGCAAGTCGGAGGCCGGCGCTGTCTACCTCGATCCCGCGCGGACGTCGCCGTACCGCTTCTACCAGTTCTGGCTGGGGGCGGACGACCGGGACGTGGGTCGCTGGTTGCGCTACTTCACGTTCCTGTCGCGCGCCGAGATCGAAGCGCTCGACGCGGCCACCGCGGAGCGCCCGGAAGCGCGAGAGGCGCAGCGTGCGCTCGCCGCCGACATGACGCGTCGTGTGCATGGCGACGACGTGCTGCGCACCGTGGACGCGATCTCACAGGTGCTCTTCGGCAAGGGCGACCCGCGCGCGCTCTCGGCCGACACGCTGCTCGCGATGGCCGCCGAAGTGCCGTTTGCCGAGGTGGACGAACCAGCGGACACCCCGGGCGTCGATGCCCTCGATCTGGTCGTGGCCACCGGGCTCGCGAAGAGCCGCGGCGACGCGAAGCGTCTGGTCGAACAGGGCGGCGTGACGGTGAATGGCCGCAAGGTCGCGATGGCCGATCGGGTGATTGCATCGGCCGAGTGGCTGGCCGGCCGCCACCTGCTCGTGCGCAAGGGCAGCCGCGACTGGGGCTTGGTGCGGGTGCGCTGAGGCGCGCGCGTTCAGCCGCCCAGTGCGGCGAGCGCGCGCTCCACGTCGTCGAGCGTGTTGTAGCCGTGCGGCGCCAGTCGCACGGCCCCCTCGCGCGGCACACACACCACACCGGCCGCCTTGAGTCGGTGCATCGCCGCGTCGAGATCCTTCGGGACGAGCGCGAACACGCCGGCCCGCCGCGCACGATCGGCGGGCGTCCACAAGCGCACGTCGTCGCGCTCGGCCACCCACGCCACGATACGATCGCCCAGCGCGGCGATGTGCGCCTCGAGCGCCGCCGGCCCACCCGCGTCGCGCATGGCCTGCAGCGCCTCGACGGCCACGCCGAAGTCATGATACGCGAGCGTCACCACCTCGAAGCGTCGCGCATCGGGGAGGAAGGTATCGTCGTACTTCGTGAGCCACGCGTAGTCCTGTGACGCCGTCATGCACGCCCAGCCCACGTCGGGCGCGCGCACTGTCTCGTGCAGATCACGCCGTACGTACACGAAGCCCGTCCCCCACGGACTGAGCATCCACTTCTGCGCGCCACTCGCGAGGATATGGATGCCGAGCGCGTGCACGTCGATGGGGCGCACGCCGACGCCCTGAATGCCATCCACGATGAAGAAGGCGCCGGCCGCGCGACACGCGGCACCGACGCGCGCGAGATCGGTCACAAAGCCGCTCGCGTACTGCACCCACGACACCACGACGGCCACGACGTCACCGCGTCCGATGCGGCGCACAAGCTCTGCTTCGTCCGGGAGCCCATCGTCGGCGAACGGCACGCGCTCGAGCGACACCCCACGCGATCCGAGCGCCATGAACGGATAGACGCAGCTCGGAAACTCACCATCGAACGTGAGGATCGTACCGGGGCGCAGCGGCAGTCCGCGGGCAGCGAGGTTGAGGCCGTACGTGGTGTTCGGCATCAGCGCGATTTCGTCCGCGTCGGCGCCGATCATTGCGGCAAAGTGCTCGCGCGCGTGTTGGGCCGCGTTCACCATGTGCGGGATCGTGATGCGCTGCGGCTGCGCGCGAAGCGCGAGCCATTCGGCACCCTTGGCAACGGCGCGCTCCGGATGTGGTCCGGTGGAGGCGGCGTTGAGATAGACGACGTCACCCGTGTCCATCCACGGGAAGTGCGCGCGCAGCGGTGGCCGTTCAGACATTGGCAGGAGCGGGTTCGAACTGCAGACCGTGCAGACGCGCGTAGGTACCGCCGCGCGCCAGCAGTTCGGCGTGGGTGCCGGACTCGACCAGCGCGCCTCGCTCGAGGACGAGAATGCGATCGGCGTGCTGGATGGTGGAGAGGCGATGCGCGATCACGAATACGGTGCGTCCCGCCAGCAGGCGGTCGATCGCCTCCTGCACCAGGCGCTCCGACTCCACGTCGAGCGCCGACGTGGCCTCGTCGAGAATGAGAATCGGCGGGTCGAGCAGCAGCGCACGCGCAATCGCCAGGCGCTGACGTTGTCCACCCGACAGTCGCGCCCCACGCTCGCCGAGGGGCGTGTCGTACCCCTGCGGCAGCTCGGTGATGAAGCCGTGCGCGTTGGCAGCGCGCGCGGCCGCTTCGATCTGCGCGTCGGTGAACGCGCGACCGCCGAAGGCAATGTTGTTCCGCACGGTGTCGTTGAACAGCACAGTATCCTGACTCACGATGCCGGTGAGCCCACGCAGTGATTCAAGCGTGAGCTCCGCGATGTTCACGCCGTCGAGCGCGATGTAGCCGCGGGACGGTTCGACGAAGCGTGGAATGAGATCCACCAGCGTCGTCTTCCCCGCGCCGCTTGGCCCAACGAGTGCGATTACCTGACCTCGCTCCGCCCGGAACGACACGTCGCGCAGTGCCTCGGCGCCACCCTCGTAGGCGAAGTGCACGCCATGGAACTGGAGCGCCTCGCGGAAGCCCGTGGCCCTTCGCGTGCCGCGATCGCTCGCCACTTCCGACGGGGCATCGAGCACTTCGAACACACGCTCCGCACTGGCCAGCGACTGCTGCGCCACCGTGGGGACCTGCGCAAGCTGCTTGAGTGGCTGCAGCATCCGCATGACGAGAATGAGGAACGAGATGAGCTCCGATCCCTGCATCTCGCCGTCCACCAGCACGAGGCGCGCGCCGAGCCACAGCACCACGACGGCCACCGCCGTCCCCAGCGTCTCGGTGACCGGCTGCGAGAGCGTGGCCAGGCGACCGACCTTCACGTTGCCGCGGGCAAACGTGTTGTTGGCAGCGTCGAAGCGTGCCGTTTCGTGCGCTTCGGCGCGGAACGCCTTCACGAGGCGAATGCCGGCCACCGCCTCCTGCACGATGCTCGTGAGTTCGCCGTGCTGATTGCCAAGCCGACGGTGTCCCTTGCGGAGCTTGCGCAGCACTGGCAGCAGCGCCACGGTGATGAGCGGTGCGCCCACCAGGGACACGAGCGTGAGCTGCCAGGACATGGCCACGAGCGTGCCGATGGTGAATACCACCTGCGCGCCGCTCATGAGCGACTTCGTGATGAGCTCCGTGATGACGGCCTTGGTGTTCTGCGTATCGGTGAGTACGCGGGCGATGACCTGCCCGACCTTGGCACTCGTGAACCACGGCATCGGCAGCCGCGTGAGGTGCGCGTAGAGCGCCGAGCGCAGATCGCGCACCACGTATTCCTGCAGCTGCGCGCCAAGCTGCCCACTCACCCACACCAGCGTGTTCTTGGCCACGATCACGGCGAGGATGAACAGGATCACATTGAGCAGCGATCCCATCTTGTCCGCGGGATCGAGGAACCATCCGACCGTCACCCGCAACAGATCGTTGATCGGTCCCGGCGCGTTGGTGAGCGGTGGCTCACCGAAGAGCGCATTGAGGAACGGAATGAGCAGGGTGAACGAGAAGACATCGAGCACGGCAGCGCCGATGTTGGTCGCGACGGTGAGCCCGAGTCGCCACGAGTGCGGGCGCAGGAAGCGCAGCAGTCGCGGATAGACGCGTGCCGGCGCCACGGCACGCATTTCGGCGGTCGTGGGGTTCATCGGCTCAACGACGCGGCGTGAGCAGCGACACCGGGAGGATGCACTCCTCCGGCGTCACGCCGCCGTGCAGGAACGACCCGCGGTACCGTTGCTGATATTCGCGCAACTTCGTGGGGTACACGAAGAACGTGTCGCCCGTGGCCAGCAGCGTGTTCATGCTCGGGCCCCGGTGCGGCAGGCGCAGGTCGTCCGGATTGGTGAAGAGCAGCGCGTGCTCCGTGCGCTCGGCTCGCAGATCCTCACCGAACTTGTAGCGCAGGTTGTTGGTGGCATCGCGCTTGGCGAACACCGTGGCCGGCGTGTTGCAATGCAGCGAACCGTGATCGGTGGTGATGACCACCTTGATGCCGCGGCGTGCGGCGTCCTGCAGCAGCGTGAAGAGCGCCGAGCGCTGCACCCACTGCGTGGTGAGCGCACGCAGGGCGGGTTCATCGCGCGCCACTTCGTACAGGATGGCCGACTCCGAGCGACCGTGCGTGAGCAGGTCCACGAAGTTGAAGACGAACGCCGACAGCCCGTCGCCCGCAATGGCCCCGGACAGGTGGCGCAGCAGATCGTCGGCGTCGGAGGCCGTCGTGATCTTGCGGTAGCGCACCGGTACCGAGAGGCCGAGCTCTTCCAGCTGCGCCTGCAACAGTTCCTTCTCGTGCCCGTTGAGCGACTCGTCGTCGCGCTCACCCCACCAGTCCGGGTGACGCGCCGCGATCTCGCCGGGAAAAAGGCCGCTGAAGATTGCGTTGCGTGCGTACGGCGTGGCTGTGGGCAGAATGCTGTAATAGTGCGACGTCTCGATGTCGAAGAGCGGTGCAAAGACCGGTTCGATCGCCTTCCACTGATCCTGGCGCAGGCAATCGATCACGATGAACACCGCCTTGCGATCCGTGCGCAGCAGCGGCGCCACGAATTCGCCGATGACGTCCACCGAGAGGGGCGGACGCTCCCCTTCGAGCTCGCGCAGCCAGCGTGGGTACTCCACGCGCATGAACTCGGCGAACGCACGGTGCAGGTCGGGAAAGAGACCACGCAACGATTCGTGCAGCCCCATTTCGCCAGCGGCGGCCAGGTCCACATCCCACTGCGCGAGCTCCACCCAGCGCTCGATCCAACCACGCCAGTCGAGGCCGTCATGTCGCTCGGCTTCGATCGCGCGGAAGCGCTCCACGAATCGGCGCGCGAGCGCCTGCGAACGGATGAGCGGTCCTTCGAGAATGCGCGTGACCACGGCGAGGACCTGTCGCGGCGTCACCGGCTTCACGAGATAGTCGCGCATGTTCGCCCCGATCGCTTCCTTCATCGTGGCGTCTTCTTCGCTCTTGGTGATCATCACCACCGGCAGCGAGGGCGCGAACTCGCGCAGTTCGCGGTATGCGTCGAGGCCGCGCGTGCCCGGCATCTGCTCGTCGAGCAGGAGCAGGTCGATCGGCCGCTGGCGCAGCACATCGAGCGCGTCATCGGCGTTCGTAGCCATCTGGACCGCAAAGCCCTTGTCGGTCAGGAAGAGGCGATGCGGCTCGAGGAGATCGGCCTCGTCGTCCACCCAGAGAATCTGCTTTGCAGGAAGCGCCATGATGCGAGAAAGGTACCCGGTGCCGAACGGTGCGGTCCAGCGTTGCGCGCCGCGAACGCATCGCCGATGTGGTGCAGCGGTTCCCTCCGACGCGCGCGGCGGTAGATTCGGCGCGTGACCACGCTCCAGCCTCCCTACGCGCTCGCCGCGACCCAGTTCCCGTTTCCGGCGCTCGCGGCGTTGGCGGGACGGTTGCCGCTGGGGGGCGGCCGCGAAGTGGCGCTCGCCGTGCTCACAGTGGCGCGTCTTGCGCACGTGTTGCTGCCACCCGAGGTGCTGCCCGTCGAGGAACGGCAGGCACGGGCGCAGGGCGCCCGGGTCTGGCTCGCGTCGCTCGCGCTGCCGGCCGCGTTGCGGGTCCCGCTGGCGCGTTCGATCGACGCGAGCGCCGCCGGCGCAGCGCCGATGGCCACCGCGCTGCGCGGTCTGGCCTCGGCGGCGGCCGGCTACCTCGACGGCAGCGCCGCGCTCGAAGTCGATCGACTCGTGCGCCGACTGATTGCCAGCTCCGTCTGAGCGCCCATGGACCTCCTGCCTCCCTTCGACGCGAATGCGTCTGCGGACGATTCGGCCGACGATGCCATCATCCCGGTCGGCTTTCCGAGTCTCACGCCGCTCCTGCACGGCGGGCTGCGTGGCGGTGATCTCGTGGTGCTGGGTGGCGACGCGCAGGCCGGTACGACGTCGCTCGCGCTGGCGCTCGCGCTGCGGGCCAGCGCGATGGGCGCCTCGACGGTGGTGCTGAGCGGAGAATCCACCCCGGGCCGTCTGTTCGAGCGCGCGCTCGCCGCCGTCTCTCACGTGCCGCTCGACGCCCTGCGGCGCGGCGAACTGGGGGACCTCATGCGCGCCGCCGTGGCCGATGCGGCGGCGCACCTGCGCGACCACGCACCGGTCATGCAGCGGCTCGACGGGGAGGGGGTGCAGGCGCTCGAGCGGGCGGTGGACACGGTGCCCGCGCCGCGCCTGCTCGTGGTGGACGGCCTCGAATCGCTGGTCACCGAGCCGCAGGGGCGCGACGATCAGCTCGCGTGGGCCGTGCTGGCCGCCAAACGGCTGGCCGTGCGTCGCGACGTGGCCATCCTGCTCGTGACGCACTTCGCGACGTTCGACCGTCGTCGTCCCGACCTGCGTCCCCGTCTCGATGATTTCGGCGCGCGTGGGGCGATCGCGACCCACGCCGATCTGGTGCTGGGGCTCTTCCGCGAGGAGCTCTACCAGCGCGACCTCGCGCTCGCCGGTGCGGCGGAGTTGCACCTGCTCAAGCACCGCACGGGTGACACGGGGTACGTGGACCTCTACTTCGAAGCCCCCTGCCTCCGCTTCGAGGACGTGGTCGAGGACTGACCGGCCGGATTATCTTTCCGGGCTGATTCGTGCGCGCTCGACGCGCCCTTGCTGCTCGCCCCCGGAGACGTCATGGCCGGCCATTCCAAATGGAAACAGATCAAGCACTACAAGGCGGCAACCGACGCCAAGCGTGGTGCACTCTTCACGAAGCTGATTCGTGAAATCACCGTCGCCGCGAAGATGGGCGGCGGCGATCCCGACGGTAATCCGCGTCTGCGCACCGCGATCGACAACGCGCGTGCGGCGTCGATGCCCAAGGAGAACATCGAGCGCGGCATCAAGAAGGGCACCGGCGAACTCGAAGGAGTCGAGTACGTCGAAGTGCTGTACGAAGCCTACGGGCCCGGCGGGGTCGCGCTCATGATTCAGGCGCTCACCGACAACGCGACGCGCACCGTGGCCGACGTGCGCCACAAGCTGTCGCGCAACGGTGGCAATCTCGGTGCGGCCAATTCGGTGTCGTACCTGTTCGACCGCAAGGGCCAGATGGCGCTCGACGCAGCCGGTCGCGACGAAGACACGGTGATGATGGCCGCACTCGACGCCGGTGCCGAGGACGTGTCGCTCGACGGTGATGAGTTCACCATCACCACCGCGCCGGCCGATCTGCACGCCGTCCGTGAAGCGCTCGAGAAGAGTGGCTTCCCGGTGCGCGACGCCGCGCTCGCGTGGATTCCGAAGACGACCGTGCGCGTCGAGGGCGACAACGCCTCGGCGTTGCTCAAGCTGCTCGACGCACTCGAAGATCTCGACGACGTGCAGAAGGTCGACGCGAACTTCGAGATGGACGACGACGCGATGGCGGCCGCGTGAGTGTGTCCGGTGAGGTCGTCCTCGGGATCGACCCGGGCACGGCCGTCACCGGCTACGGCGTCGTACGTCGCGACCCGCGCGGCGTCCCCCAGCTCATCGAATGCGGCGTGATCCGCACGAAGGCCGATCAGCCGCTGGCGCGTCGGCTGCGCGACATTCACGATGGTGTGCACGAGCTCATCACGCGCCATCAGCCGCACACGCTCGCGGTGGAGAGCGTCTTCTACGCGCGCAATGTGCGCACGACCGTGGTGCTCGGGCACGCACGGGGTGTCATCCTGCTCGCGGGTGAACAGGCGGGGCTGCGCATCGCGGAGTATCCGCCGGCCGAGATCAAGAAGGCGATCACCGGGCGCGGCGCGGCCACGAAGGAACAGGTGCAGTACATGGTGGCGCAGTTGCTCCGTCTCAAGACGCCGCCGCAACCCGCTGACGCCGCCGACGGCGTGGCCGCCGCGCTCTGCGCCCTGCTCTCCGCGTCGCTCCCCAGTCTCTCCGACTCCACACCGCCGTCGCTGCTGCGTCGCCGCGGGTGAGTCTCGCTCTGCACCGTCCACACGTCGCATGATCGCGTCCCTGACCGGCCTCGTCGTCTCGCGCTCCGTCTCCCTCGTCGAACTCGAGACGAGCGGCGGCACGGGCTACGAAGTGCACATTCCGCTCTCTGTCTTCGAGCAGCTCCCGGCCGACGGCGCGACGCTCACGCTCTACACGCACCTCGCCGTGCGCGAAGACGCGTGGGAGCTCTACGGCTTCGGTTCTCGCTTCGAGCGCGCGGTGTTTCGTCGCCTGCTGTCGGCCAAGGGCGTCGGCCCGGCCCTCGCCCTCGGCATTCTCTCGGCCATCGGCGCCGATCGTGTCGTGGAAGCGCTGCGCGATCGGGATGTGAACACGTTCGTGCGCGCGCCGCGTGTGGGGCGCAAGAAGGCCGAGCAGATCGTGCTCGATCTGGCGGACAAGATCGATGATCTCGCCGCTCCGGTATCGGCGCCCGCGCGCGGCCGAGCCCCGGCTGGCACGGGTGGCGGCAGTTCGGACGCCGTGCGGGCACTCGTCGCGCTCGGGTATCCGGAGGCCGAGGCGCGTGAGGCGGTGCGGAAGACGGGTGTGCCCGGGGACGTCGCCGCGACCGTGCGTGCGGCACTGGCGGTGCTGAACGGATAGGGCCGCCAACCACGCCGCGGTGGCTGTTGCCCTGCTTCCGTTGGTCTTGAGTGCTTCTTCGGTTCGTCTTCCAGTAGCTCTGTTGCGGTGTTGGGGCCACCGGAACTGCGGGACGCGATAACGCGAAGACGCGAGGGAACTCATCGCCAGGCGACCGTTCGCTGTTGCTGTTCTCGCGTCTTCGCGCCGGCAGTTCTCGCGTCTTCGCGTTCCGCAGTTCTTCTGGTGTCCGCACGGTACCAACCGAGCCGTTGGAAGACGAACCGAAGCAGGGCGGAAGACGAACGCAAGAAGAGCAACTGCAACTCCAGTCGCTGGGCCGCCAACGACGCCAGAGGCCTACGGGGTGTGTTGCCCTTCTTCCGCTTGTCTTACGTTCTTCTTGGGTTCGTCTTCCATCCGCTCGGTACACGTGCCGACCTCATCGCTTGCTCGGTCTAGCCCCACTGGTACATTGTGGGTGCGGTACCCGCCTGATCATCAACATCCCTCGGCTATCGAATACCGGCCGATCAGTTTGCCACATCGGCAGCGACAGGACAGCGAAGCATGAGACTCTCTACCCGCATCTCGCGCGCAGCCGCGCTCGCCACCGGACTTCAGCTATCGTTGCTGGCTGGCAGATCAGAGGCGCAGGCCTCGCTAACGGTCGACACGCGTTTGCGGATCGAGATCAAGGATGACGGAGCACCAGAGACTGATTTCTCTCGGCTCGTGGCGGTACACCGTCTTGCGGACGGGCGTCTTGTCACCGTGACAGCCTCGCCGGCCGCCGTGCGACTCTTCGACGCGCAGGGGCGCTTCGTCAAAACCGTCGCCCGTGAGGGCGCTGGCCCGAACGAGATTCAGGGTGCGCTATTCGCAACGGTTGTCACGCGAGACCTCTGGGTCTACGACGGCGCCCACCTCGTTCGATTCGACCTCGGTACGCTCTCGGAAACTCTGCGAGTCCCAACCGCGTCTGCGGCCACGTCTCACGTCTCTGCGGTGCTGCCTGGTGAGCGAGTGCTCCAGGCGCGTTTCGCGCCGCCGTCAACTTTCGATCCGACCAAGGCAGAACGTCTGCGCAGCGATCTCACCTTTCGCGTGGTGAGCGCGCGTGACCGAGTAGTGGCTTCGGACCTTGGAACGATTGCCGGAAGGACTTTCCTTCGCATCCCTTCAGCGACCGCACAGAGCGGTTTTCGCACGTCGCTCACACGATTCGCGCCACAGCTGCACGTGACGAGTAGTGGCGGGACTCTCTGGATCGGCGATTCCGGGTCGCCTTGGTTGCGGCGCGTCGATGCTGCTACACTTCGGCGCGACTCGATCCGAGTTCCCATCGCGTCGACGGAGTGGAGAGAGGCCGAAATCGCTGCCGAGCGCTCGCGAATTCTGCGAGAGGTTCCGTCGGCCTCCGAGCGTGAGCTCCCGCTGGCGGAGCTCGATCCGAGGTGGCGCGGCGAGCGACCACCGTTCTACGCGCAGCTCTACGCAGATTTCAATGGCGGTCTGTGGATCGAAGCGTTCAGCGTCAATGCAAGGGCACCCCGACGAGTTATCGTCCTTGATCGGGCGGGACGAACGGTCGGGCAGCTTGACCTTCCAGCCAACTTCGAAGTTCAGGAGATTGGTGAGCGCCATATCGTCGGTGTTGAACGTGACGCGGACGGCCTCCGCACAATCGTCGTGTTTCCGCTGCGGCGGTAGCTGTCGAGGGAGATATGCGAACGGGAATGCGCTCGCCAACTTTCTCGCCGCCGTGCGCGGGCTCCTGTCCGTGCTGAACAGCAGGAGCGGTACTGTGGACTGGTCCACCAACGACGCCACTGGCCCGCGGGGTGTGTTGCCCTTCTTCCGTTTGTCTTGCGTGCTTCTTGGGTTCGTCTTCCAGCAGCTCGGTTGCGGTGTTGGAGCCACCGGAACCGCGGGACGCGAAGACGCGAAGGGGGCGCGAAGACGCGAGGGAACTCATCGCCAGCCGGCCGTTCGCGGTTGCCGTTCTCGCGTCTTCGCGCCGGCCGTTCTCGCGCCTTCGCGTCCCGCAGTTCTTCCGGTATCCGCACGGTACCAACCGAGCCGCTGGAAGACGAACCGAAGAAGAGCGGAAGACA
>ERZ1066121.473-NODE-473-length-36941-cov-8.650057_pt1 | contig 36941 bp, 36 predicted proteins | sample MGYA00382768_ERZ1066121 | MGnify/ENA primary metagenome ERZ1066121 (study PRJEB33369, sample SAMEA5778351) | biofilm metagenome | biome: Industrial cooling water; feature: Water cooling tower basin; material: Biofilm | place: United Arab Emirates | collected...
CGGGCGAGGCCGCTGCGTCCGGGGGAAGGGTTCTGTGTGCACAATAGGAACAATAAGAGAACAAATATCATTTGTCAAGCATCGCTCGCGAACACACCACGCCATGGCCTTGTCAACGTCGCATCAAGAGCTTATTAACATCATTGTTGATAAGCTGCGCGACATGCTGACGAGGAACTGTCGATGACCCAATTGCCGCTGGCCCACCCCAATCGCACCGATGCCGGGTTTCGCCCGATCAAGGCGTGGGGGCATTTCCGCAAGCTGATTGCGGACAAGGAAGATACGGCGCAGGTTTTCCATATCATCGAGGCGCTGCGCGATCAGCGTTTTGCGCAGCGCGCGGAGGCGTTTTTTGCGACACCGCTGGGGCGCGACGTGCTGGCACGGAACGAATATCTGCCCGCGCTGCTCGACGATCACGCCGCGCTGCGCCGCCTGCCGAAGGGAAGCGTCGCCCATGCCTATGCCGATTTCATGGAAGCCGAGGGGCTGACGGCGCAGGGGCTGGTTGATGAATTCGACCGGTTTCGCAGCGGCCAGCCGCGCTTTGACGACCTGCTTGAGCGTTATGCCGACCGGCTGCGCGATACGCACGACCTGTTCCACGTCCTGACCGGCTATGGCCGCGATGCGCTGGGCGAACAGTGCGTGCTCGCCTTTTCCTACAGCCAGACGCCGGGCTGGGGCGTGCTGTTCATTGCCTGGGCCGGTGCGCGCGAGGTGCGCAAACAGGTCGGCGGCGACGTGCCCGTTTATTCCGCGGTGCGCGAGGGGCAACGGATGGGCCGGGCCGCGCTGAGCATTGCCAATCAGGACATTGCCGCGCTGCTCGCCGAACCGCTCGACGCCGCGCGAGCGCGGTTGGGGATAGCGCCGCCAACCGCCTATCACGCGGCACAGGCAGCGATGCGGGCGAAGGGGATCGACCCTTATGACCTGCTTGGGCGGAATGTGGCGGAACCGATGGAGCTGGCACAGGCGGCGTGACGCCTTTCCATGAACCAGATCCCCGCCTGTCCTGAGCTTGTCGAAGGTGATTCCATAACCTGCCGCCCACCCCGCTGCGACTAGGGTCCGATGACGTTAGTTTGAAACGTCACCCTGAACTTGTTTCAGAGCCTGCCCCAGACTTGATCCGGGGGTCCATGGCGCAAAGGTGTGGCATTGCGCCATGGATGCTGAAACACGTTCAGCATGACAGTATAATCAGACTAAAGTCATCACGCTCTAGAGCGTGATGACTTTAGGTTGATCCTCTTGTCCTCGTCATTCCCGCGAAGGCGGGAATCCATCACCTGCTGGGTAAACTTGCCACGGCAGGTGATGGACCCCCGCTTTCGCGAGGGTGACGATTCCATATGAAGTCATCACGCTCTAGGCAGCTGCGCTGCGCCAAGTCTCGCTCTCGTCCCGCTTGCGGGAGGGGCTGGGGGTGGGCCTGTCGCCCAATTCTATAATCGCCTTCGACAATCTAAGAGCAGTCGGGGTTGAGACAGATGGAATCTATCCCATCAGCGCCGGGAAAAATCCTTCGTGCGCTGTGCGCAAGTCGCTGAGGCTCACTGCAAAGTCGCCCTCGGGCAGTTCGAAGATGATGCGGTTCCTGATGGTGCGGCCGAGCGGATCGACCGGCACATCGGCCCGGTGCGCCTCCGCCAGGAAATCGGCGAGACAGGTGTCGCAGACGGTGACGAGGTACAGCCCTTGATCCTCGCCAAACAGGCTGCCCGCGACGCCGAACGGCTGTTCTTCGTTGATCATCACGCCGATGTCGCCCGCTAGCGCCATTTCGGTCAGCGCTACGGCCACCCCGCCGTCGGACACGTCGTGACAGGCGGTGATCCAGCCACGGCGAATAGCGCTGCGGACGAAATCGCCGGTGCGGCGTTCGGCGGCAAGATCGACGGGCGGCGGCGGCCCATCCTCGCGGCCCTGACATTCGCGCAGCCACAGCGACTGGCCAAGATGGCCGCCACGCTCGCCCACCGCCAGCACAATGTCGCCGGTGCGTTTGAACGCAATCGTTGCCGCCTGCCGCCAGTCGGGCATCAGGCCGACGCCGCCGATGGCCGGGGTGGGCAGGATCGCGCTGCCGCCCCCGGTCGCCTTGCTTTCATTATAGAGGCTGACGTTGCCCGAAACGATCGGGAAATCGAGCGCGCGGCATGCCTGGCCCATCCCGTCCAGGCAGCCGACGATCTGGCCCATGATTTCCGGGCGCTGCGGATTGGCGAAGTTGAGGCAGTTGGTGATGGCAAGCGGCGTCGCGCCGACGGCGGTCAGGTTGCGCCACGCCTCCGCCACCGCCTGTTTGCCGCCCTCCACCGGGTCGGCAAAGCAATAGCGCGGGGTGCAGTCGGTGGTCATGGCCAGCGCCTTGTCATGCCCGTGAACGCGCACGACGGCGGCATCCCCGCCCGACAGGGCAACAGTGTCGCCGCCCACCTGGCTGTCATATTGTTCCCAGATCCAGCGGCGCGACGCGATGTCGGGGGATCCCATCAGGCGAAGCAGGTCCGCCGCCGGGTCCGTACTTTCGGGCACATCCGTCAGCGGCGCGCGCGGCGGCGTGGGCACATGCGGGCGATCATAGAGCGGGGCGTCGTCTGCCAGCGGCGCGAGCGGAATGTCGCACACGATCGCACCCTGATGCTCCAGCACCATGCGCCCGGTATCGGTGACATGGCCGATCACCGCAAAATCCAGTTCCCACTTGCGGAAAATCGCCTCGGCAAAATCCTCCTTGCCGGGTTTCAGGACCATCAGCATGCGTTCCTGCGATTCCGACAGCATCATTTCATAGGCGGTCATGCCGCTTTCGCGCTGCGGCACCTCATCCATGTTAAGGTGGATGCCGACCCCGCCCTTTGACGCCATTTCGACCGACGAGCTGGTCAGCCCCGCCGCGCCCATATCCTGAATGGCGACAATCGCGTCCGACGCCATCAGTTCAAGGCACGCCTCGATCAGCAGCTTTTCGGTGAAGGGATCACCGACCTGGACCGTTGGGCGCTTTTCCTCGCTGTCCTCGCCAAAATCGGTGCTGGCCATGGTCGCACCGTGGATGCCGTCGCGCCCGGTCTTGCTGCCGACATAGACAATGGGGTTGCCCACCCCGCTGGCCGCCGAATAAAAAATCTTGTTCGTTTCCGCGACCCCGACGGTCATGGCATTGACCAGGATATTGCCGTCATAGGCGGGGTGAAAATTGACCTCCCCCCCCACCGTCGGCACGCCGACGCAATTGCCATAGCCGCCGATGCCGCGCACCACACCGCTGATCAGGTGACGCATCCGGGGATGATCGGGCCGCCCGAAGCGCAGCGCATTGAGGTTCGCGATCGGCCGCGCGCCCATGGTGAAAACATCGCGCAAAATGCCGCCCACGCCCGTCGCCGCGCCCTGATAGGGCTCGATATAACTGGGGTGGTTGTGGCTCTCCATCTTGAAGATCGCCGCCTGGCCATCGCCGATGTCGATGACGCCCGCATTCTCGCCCGGCCCGCAAATCACCCACGGCGCCTCGGTCGGCAATTTTTTCAGATGGATGCGGCTGCTTTTATAGCTGCAATGTTCCGACCACATGACCGAGAATATGCCAAGCTCGACCAGATTGGGCTCGCGGCCCAGCGCGCGGAGGACGCGGTCATATTCATCCGGGGACAGGCCGTGCTCGGCAACGATTTCGGGCGTGATCTGGCTCATGCCAGCGCCTTTAGCGACCCCGGGCGCGCGGCGCTACCCTGCCCGCGCGAAGATCGCGAGCGTGAGCCAGGCGGCCGCCCCCGCCGCTGCTCCGGTTGCAAGCGTGCCCCAGGCGATGTCGAGCAGGGTGACCTTGAGGCTCCACACCTTGAGCGTCGCATAGTTGGTGAGGTCGTAGGTCATGTAGCAGAAAAAGCCGAACAGCGCCCCCCACTGCGCCGCGACCTGCCACTTGCCCGCAGCAAGCGCCGGAGCGACGGCAAAAATCTGGATGCCGATCATATAGAGGGCATAGAAGATCAGGGCCGGCACCGGCCGCCAGCCGCGCATCAATACCTCACCGATTTCGGGGCGATAGACGGCGGGCACCATCTTGCCAAGCCAAAGTGCATCGAGAACGCCGAACAGGATGGCGGTGGCGACAGTGGCGGTAATATATTGAGCGATCATCCCACGTTTTCCTTGTCATCTGTTGTTCGCTCTGCCCCGTTATGCTGAACTTGTGTCAGCATCCACGGTACAATGTCGGCCCGCTGCCCCATGGGCCCTGACACAAGTTCAGGGTAACAATGGCGTTTCCATCGCTGGCTGCGGCGATGTTGACAGCATTCGGCCCGCCCATGCAGCGATCAGCGTGATGATGCCATAGGTGCCGAACACCGCGATGGCAGCGGCAAGGTCGGGCTCGGTCGGTGGGGGGCCGAACCAGTTGATCGCCTGGACCAGCAGCAGCGTCGCCGCCAGCACGCCCAGCGGGACCAGGTTGGCCGGGCGCCGCGTGCGGATCAGCCACCAGAAGGCCGCGCCCGTGAGGGCCAGTTCAAGCGGCATGGCAATGGCGGGATGGTTCCACAGGCCAAGCCCCAGCTTTGGCGGCGCACCGAACAGGGTCAGGTCGGGAATGTGCACGATCAGATCGAGGAACCAGTGCGACAGCACGACCGCGCCGCCGATCAGCGCGCCGGTGCGGTTGCGGGTCACCGCCCAGATCAACGCGGCGAACCCCGCCGCGAACAGGCCGGTGCCCACGAGGCTGTGGGTATAGGGCATGTGATAGAGGTCCATCGGGTTCATCGCGCTGATCCCCGGTGACAGCCGCAGATGTTCGATGTCGGCAAGGACAAAGGCGAAAAAGGCCCAGTCGACCAGCTGCCCCGCCACGAACAGCGTGCCAAGACCTGGCGATTGTCGATGCGCGGCGGCGGCCAGCGCGGGTGCCCAATGGCCGATGAACATGCCCCGCACCCTATCGGCGCACGGGCCAACGTCAAGCTTGACCGCGCGGCCCTGCTGCGGTCAAAGCAGGGCCATGTCCCATACCCCGTCCGACAACCCGTCCGCTGCGCCGCCGCCCGTTGCCGCCCTGAGTTTCGAGGCGGCGATGGCCGAACTTGAAACCATCGTCCGCCGTCTGGAGGGGGGCGAGGTGAACCTTGAGGAATCGGTCACGCTGTACGAGCGCGGCCAGGCGCTGCGCCAGCATTGCGAAGCGCGGCTGAAGGCGGCCGAGCTGCGCGTCGAACAGGTAAGTCTGGGCAGCGATGGCCAGGCAGCGGGCACCAAGCCCTTTGGGGACGCGTGATGCCCGTGGCGGATATCGCGGGCCGCGATCTGCTGAACGATGCGCTGGGTGATGTGGCCGATGCCATCGACCGGTTTTTCGACCAGCGACTCGCCGTGCCGGACGATCCACGCGCGCCGCTCTATGCCGCGATGCGTCACGCGGCAATCGGTGGTGGCAAGCGGCTGCGCCCGCTGCTCGTGCGGGCATCCGCCGACATTTTTCGCGTCGACCGCAACCTGTCGCTGATCGCCGGCGCGGCGGTGGAGGCGATGCATGTCTATTCGCTGATCCACGACGATCTGCCGTGCATGGACGATGACGATCTGCGGCGCGGCAAGCCGACGGTGCACAGGGCATTTGACGAGGCGACGGCGGTGCTGGCGGGCGATTCGCTGCACGCGCTGGCCTTTGAATGGTTGGCCGATGCCGAATTCCATGCCGATCCGTTCGTGCGCAGCGAACTCTTGCTCGAACTGTCGCGCGCGGCGGGACCGGCGGGTATGGCGGGCGGGCAGATGATGGACCTGGCCGCCGAAAGCGCCAATTTCGATCTCGCCACGGTCAGCCGGCTGCAACAGCTGAAAACCGGGGCGCTGATCGCCTTTTCGGTGGAGGCGGGGGCAATATTGGGCCGCGTGCCGCATGAAGGGCGCCGCGCATTGATGGCCTATGCCCGCGACATCGGCCTCGCTTTTCAGATTGCCGACGACATCATGGATGTGGAGGGCGACGAGGCACTGGCGGGCAAGGCGCTGCACAAGGATGCGGCGGCGGGCAAGGAAACCTTTGTCACCCTGATGGGGCTCGACCGCGCCAAGGCGCAGGCGGACCTGCTGATGGGTCAGGCGATCGCCCATCTGGGCAGTTTTGGCGAAGAGGCCGACCTGCTGCGCGCCATCGCCCGCTATATCGTCGAAAGGGACCATTGATGCGCATCGGCGTCTATCCGGGCACCTTTGACCCCATCACCCTGGGGCATATCGACATCATCCGGCGCGGGGCGAAGCTGGTTGACAAGCTGGTGGTCGGCGTCACCACCAACATCGCCAAATCGCCAATGTTCGACGATGACGAACGGCTCGCCATGGTCCGCGCCGAGGTGGCGCAGATCGGCGGCAATATCGAGGTGACGGGGTTCAACTCGCTGTTGATGGACTTCGCCGACCGCGAAGGCGCAGGCGTGATCATCCGCGGCCTGCGCGCCGTCGCCGATTTCGAATATGAATATCAGATGGCAGGGATGAACCAGCAGCTGAACGACCGGGTCGAGACGCTGTTCCTGATGGCCGACGTGTCGCTGCAACCCATCGCCTCGCGACTGGTCAAGGAAATCGCGATCTTTGGCGGCGAAATCGGCAAGTTCGTTACCCCCGCCGTGCGCGACGCAGTGGTGGCCCGAATCGCAGAGCGCGGATTGCGGCAGGGGGAATAGGCTCCGTTTCAGCGGCGCAATTGCGATGTCCGGTTGCGACCAGTTTTCGGTCGAGTGACAGGCAAACTTCCGCCATTAAAAACAGCCGTCCCTTCATCGTCACCCGGCCCCCGAGCCGGGCTGACGAGGCAATGGCAGTCACAGACAAGTGTGCTGACAAAAGTCGAACACGATATGCTCGCTGTTAGCAGACGTAGCTGATAGATGGCAGATATGCCTCGCCCTGCACCTGAATGGTTCAATATCTCGGAGCAACTTACTGCTGACGTGATGCGCCGGATTGCGGCCGTCGTTTCGGCGACGACTATGTCGCCTCAAGTTAATTCGCTGCCGATGCTTGCACACTGGTTTGTGCTCGACACGCTCCTTATAGCGAATAAAGCCAACAAGGACGGCATGCACGCTAACGCCCTGGCTCTAACCCGACAATGCGTTGAGGCGATGAGCATCGTTGAGCTTGGGGTCTGCCAGCACCCTGAGGCCGAGGGCGTATTGGCAAAATGGGAAAATGATAATCTGACCCCGGGCAAGCTGCGGGCTTGGTTATCTGACAATGTCTGGCCACAATACGGTTCGGGGTTGTGGACGGAGCCTTGGACGATATTCATGCGAGAATTCGCGGGCGCGGTGCAACCGTATGCTCACTACAGTCGCAATCTCGCACAGTGGCAGTTTCGTCTCCATGGCATAAGCATCACTAACAATGCCGATGACACTCACCACGCGATTATCGAGATGCGACCTTGCGCCTATGACCCGCAGAAGGCCACACGGATAACGCTTTTTCACGCACTTCTTCACTATGCGCTTGGTCGGATGTGGTCAGCAGCCAACCGAAGTGATGTAAAATTCGCGGCTCATGTCACTCGCCTTGGCGTCGCGCTCGGCAAATCAAATTACCTCGACGGCCATGAGACCAATTGGAGCCAGCAGTTCTGGGCAATGGTCTGGGCGCGCGACTGCGGAACGCTCTTGGAATAACGACGCGTTACGATGACTGCTTCTAGCAATTAGTCATCAATAGCGGACTGTCGCCTCCCCCAACAAACCAGTCCCCAAAACCAGCCCCCTAAACCAACGAAACAGCTTTCCTACACCGCCCGGATATGCCTCCATCGTATCACTCCACCGCCGTGCTGCGGACACAAGTGCAAGGGTGAAAAGTTGGTCATATCGGTGAACTTTGGTGAAGTTTGGAAAGTTGGCCCGCGCACGACAGGCCGACCATCCCCGGCATTAGCCCCCATCCACCCCCCGCGTGCCTCGATCCTTGCCCACGCGTTGGCGCAATCATTGCCCGCGCCTTGGCGCAATCATTGAGCGTTCAGCTTTTTCCGGCTAGGGACCGCGATCGCAGCAGGGCGCGTGTTTTGATTTAGGACGATTTGATGATGGCTTTTGTTTCGCGGACGATAGTTTTTTGCGCTCTTGCGCTTGCCTTTGCATCGCCCGCTGCAGCGCAAGATGCGGCTCCGGCCATCGAGGCACCCGCGGCCACCCCGGCTCCCGCTGCCCCGGCCGCTCCTGCGATGACGCCCGACCAGTTCATGGGCGTGCCCGAATATATGCTCCACCTCGACCTGTCGACGGGCGGGCGGGTGACGGTGCAGCTGTTCCCGCATGTCGCGCCCGGCCATGTCGCACGCATCAAGGAACTGGCGCGCGCCGGTTTTTACGACGGGCTGAAATTCCACCGCGTCATCGACGGGTTTATGGCGCAGACGGGCGATCCGACCGCGACCGGCACCGGCAGTTCGCAGCTGCCCGACCTGACTGCCGAATTCAACGCGGTCCCGCATCTGCGCGGCACGCTGTCCATGGCGCGGTCGCAGGATCCGAACAGCGCGAACAGCCAGTTTTTCATCATGTTCCAGCCGCGTTTCAGCCTGGACCGCAACTATACCGCGCTGGGGCGCGTCGTGTCGGGCATGCAATATGTCGATGCCATTCAGCGCGGCGAGCCGCCAGCGGTGATGAGCCGGATGGTCCAGGTGTCGGTCGCCGCCGACAACAAGCCCATGCCGCCCGCCAGCGCGCTGGTGGAGGCAGCGGCCAGTGAAGCGATGCCGTCGCTGGAGCAGTTGAACGCCCCGTTAAACTGAACGCTTCGCCGAATTGAACGCACCAGCGGGCACCACCCCGCGCTGAACCCCATACCCCGCCCGCCCTGAGCTTGTCGAAGGGCCGTCCTTTTCTTCGGCCGCCTGAACAAGGAATAACCGTGCTACGGCAAGCTCAGCACAGACGGGATCGTCGGAATAGGGCGGCGCAATGCGCGTAGAATCCTTTGATTTCCATCTGCCTCCCGAACGCATTGCGCTGCGCCCCGCGCGGCCGCGCGATGCGGCGCGAATGCTGCTGGTCGCGGGCGGAGCGCTGGCCGATCATGGGGTGCGCGACCTGCCTGCGCTGCTGCGGGCGGGCGATGTGCTGGTGTTCAACGATACCCGCGTGATCCCTGCGCAGCTGGAGGGCGTGCGCCGGACGTTCAAGGGCGGCGAGGCGCGCATCGGGGTAACGCTGCACAAGCGGCTGGACCTGCGGCGGTGGCAGGCATTTGTGCGCAATGCCAAGCGGCTGGTGCCCGGCGACCGGATCGAATTTGCGGGCGGCGTGTCGGCACTGGCCCAGGAACGCTTGCCCGACGGCAGTTTCCATGTCCGCTTTGACGGGGACGAGCCGGTCGAACTGCTGCTCGAACGCGCAGGCCAGATGCCGTTGCCGCCCTATATCGCGAACAAACGCGCGACCGACGAGGCCGACCGCAGCGATTATCAGACGATGTTCGCGGAAAAGGACGGGGCGGTCGCCGCGCCCACTGCGTCGCTGCACTTTACCCCCGCACTGGTCGCCGCGATCGACGCAGCGGGCATTGGGCGCGAGACACTGACCCTGCATGTCGGGGCTGGGACTTTTCTGCCAGTCAAGGCCGACGACACCGACGATCATGTCATGCACGCCGAATGGGGCCGCATCGACGCCGCGACCGCCGACCGGTTGAACGCCGTGCGGGCACGGGGCGGGCGGGTTGTCGCCGTGGGCACGACCGTGCTGCGCCTGATCGAGAGCGCGGCGGGCGAGGATGGCATTATCCGTCCATTCGAGGGCGATACCAGCATCTTCATCACGCCCGGCTATCGCTTTCGCGGGGTAGACGGCTTGATGACCAATTTCCACTTGCCCAAATCAACGCTGTTCATGCTGGTCAGCGCGCTGATGGGGCTGGAGGTGATGCAGGCCGCCTATGCCCACGCGATTGCCGGTGAATATCGCTTTTACAGCTATGGCGATTCGAGCCTGTTGCTGCCCTGAGCGATTGGCGGCCCCGCAAATATGACCGGCACATGAACGCGGCGTTCAGCAACGCGGCGGGTTCATCTGACTAGATGCTGCGACATCGCACCGGCCAAATGCCGGGCGTTCATGAATAGCCGAAGGAAAGATAAATGAAGAAAATCACTCTCCTCTCCATGGCCGCGGCCGTTTCGCTGGGGGCCGTGTCCGCTGCGCAGGCGCAAACCGCAGCGGAGCCCTATATTGGCCTGTCAGGCGGTTATCACCACCTTGGCATCAATGGTCTCGGCGATGATGACGGCGCTGTTTATGGTGTCGTGGCAGGTGTCGATGTGCCGGTCGGCGACAAGCTGAAGCTGGGCATCGAGGGCAATTATCATCTCGGCAGCAACGCGATCGACAGTGAATATGGCGTTGCGGCACGTCTGGCCTTTCCGGTCGGCGCGACCAGCCAGCTGTTCGTCAAGGGCGGGTATCAGGAGGTCGATCTCGACCTTGGCAATTTCGTTACCCCCGCCGTGATCGGCCTTGACGACACCGATGGTGACTATCTGGTCGGCGTTGGCGGCGAGTTTGGTCTGGGCGAAGGGCCGGCGCGCGTCCGCCTTGGCGTCGACACCATCGGCTTTGACACGGTCCGCGCAACGGCGGGCGTCGTGTTCAAATTCTGACGTTCGAACGAAACGAAGGCGGCAAAGGGGCGGTGTTTCGGCACCGCCCCTTTTTCTTTGTACCGCAGCCCGCTAGGCGCGCGGCATGACGAGCCGATTTTCCTTTTCCATCGCCGCCACCGACGGTGCCGCGCGCACTGGCGCGATCGTGATGCAGCGCGGTACCATCCGCACCCCCGCCTTCATGCCCGTTGGCACCGCAGCGACGGTGAAAGCGATGCGCCCGGCAGAGGTGCGGGCGACCGGGGCCGACATCATCCTGGGCAATACCTATCACCTGATGCTGCGCCCCACCGCCGAACGCATGGACCGACTGGGCGGGCTGCATCGTTTCATGGGGTGGGACCGGCCGATCCTGACCGACAGCGGCGGGTATCAGGTGATGAGCCTCGCCGCGCTGACCAAGCACAGCGAAGAGGGGGTGGCATTCAAATCGCACCTCGACGGGTCGCGCCACCTGCTGACCCCCGAACGGTCGATGGAGATCCAGCGCCTGCTGGGCAGCGACATTGTGATGGCGTTTGACGAATGTCCGCCAAATGGTGTCGATGCGGCGCGGGCGGAAGCGAGCATGGAGCGGTCGATGCGCTGGGCGCGCCGCTCGCGCGACGGTTTCGACAGCGGGGAAGCGCATGCCGCGCGCGCCGCACTGTTCGGCATTCAGCAGGGATCGCTGGATGAAGGGTTGCGCGCCCGGTCCGCCGCCGCGCTCACCGACATCGGGTTCGACGGCTATGCCATCGGCGGGCTGGCAGTGGGCGAGGGGCAGCAGGCGATGTTCGGCGTGCTCGATTATGCGCCCGCGCAGTTGCCCGCGGACAAGCCCCGCTATCTGATGGGTGTGGGCAAGCCCGACGATCTGGTCGGTGCGGTCGCGCGCGGGGTCGACATGTTCGATTGCGTGCTGCCCACCCGGTCGGGCCGCAACGGACAGGCGTTCACCTGGGACGGGCCGATCAACATCCGCAACGCAAAATTTGCCGAGGATCAGCGCCCATTGGACGAAAGCTGCGGCTGTCCGGTGTGCACGACTTGGACGCGCGCTTATCTTCACCATCTGGTCCGGTCGGGCGAGATGCTGGGCGCGATGCTGATGACGCAGCATAATCTGCATTTCTATCAGGCGCTGATGGCCGGGATGCGGGATGCGATAGCCGAGGGACGGTTTGCGGCGTTTCAGAGCGATTTTGCGGCGCGGTATCGGCGGGCGTGAGTGTAACCGGCCTTTCTCACACCGTCTGCCCTGAGCTTGTCGAAGGGCTGTCCTTTTCTTGACTATAGCCGAAGAAAGAACGGTCCTTCGACAAGCTCAGGGCAGACGGGATAGGGTGAAAGAGGTTTGGAAAGAGGATATTTTTCACCCACCAAGTGCCAGTATGAAGCCCTGGCGATCGTCGCTGCGCACCAGATTGCTGCGCAGCTGACGCGAGAGGCCGGCGAGGACCCTGGCGAGATAACCTTCGGTGATGGCGGCATCGCAGGCGGGATCGGCGAACACCGGGCTTGTCACGCTCAGTTCGCTGCGGTCATCGCCGTCGGTCAGGGCGATTCGCACGACCGCGCCCGCATCGTGCCGCAGCGCCAGTTCGATAAGTTCGGTGAGCAGAAACGCAACGGGTAGCGCGACGTCCTGCGCCAGCCGCACGGACGGAGCGATGCTGGCAATCACCGGCGGACGGTCCGACAGGCCGTCGGGGTCGCCGAAAATGCCGCTGATATCCTCGACCAGCTGGCGCGCGCTGACGCGGTCGGCGGCGTCCCCGCTGCTCACGAGATGGCGATGAACGCTGGTGAGGGCGTCGACGCGGTGCTGGATGGTGCGAAACGCCTCTGCCGCGTCCGCGCTGGTCGCCCCTCTGCGGTGGAGGTTCAAAAGGCTGGCGACGACCTGAAGATTGTTTTTGACGCGGTGGTGCACCTCGCGCGTCAGTTGATAGTGAAGCGCCGCCGCATCGTCGAGCGCGACGCGATCGGCGGCGAGGCGGGCAGCCGCCTCGCCCATGCGTTTGTCGACCTCGAGCATCCAGCGCGGCTGGGGTTCGGCATAATCTTCGGGCCGATCGTCGGCCAAGTGGCGCATGATGCGGCCGATAGGGCGCAGCAATTTCTGATCCGCGAACCAGGTGATCACGATCATCACCAGAAAGGCGAGCGCGGCGGCGATGCCAAGCGAGGTCGCCATCCGGTCGCTGGCCGCACGTTCGAGCAGCACCAGCGTGGCCAGCGGGACGATGCCGACCAGCGCCAGCGCCAGCAGCACGCGCACGCGCGCCTGTCGCAGGGCCAGCCGGGCAAGACGGGGACGTTCGGTCATGGCGGCAGCGATAGCGCCGATGCGCTGCTCTTGCCAGCATGGCCGTGGGCGATGATAGTCGTGGCGATGACCGATGCCCGACGCCGACAAGATGCCGTGGACCGCGCGCGCGCGCATGCTCCGTTCCTCGCGCGGCTGGTGGAGGTGCATGGGGGCGACGTCATGCGGTTTCTGGACGATGGGGCGGAGCGGGCATTGGCCACGCTCATGCCTGACGCCGCTCTATCGGCCTTTGTCCCTTGCCCTGAACTGCAGAGCCGACGTCGGAAGGAGGTTGCGGACATCGCGGTCACGCTCCGCCACTGGCGCGGGCGTCATGCGCTGTTGACGGCGCTGGGCGATCTGGCGGGGGAGCATGATGTCGCGGCCACTTGCCGCCATTTGTCGGACTTTGCCGACGCGGCGTGCGACATGGCACTGGCCGCTGCGATCGAGGAACGCACTCCGGGCGAGGTGCCGCGCGGGATTGCGCTTATCGCGCTGGGCAAGCAGGGCAGCCGCGAGCTGAACTATAGCAGCGATATCGACCCCATATTGATTTTTGACCCCGCCACCTTTCCCCGGCGCGCGCGCGACGACGCAGGCGAGGCGGCGGTGCGCGTCGGGCGGCGGATGGTGGAGATATTGTCCGCGCGGACCGCTGACGGCCATGTGCTGCGCGTCGACCTGCGCCTGCGCCCGCATCCGGAAGTGACGCCGATCGTCCTGCCGGTCGATGCCGCCATATCCTATTACGAAAGCCAGGCCCTGCCGTGGGAACAAGCGGCCTTCATCCGCAGCCGCGTGGCGGCGGGTGATCGCATGCTGGGCGCCCGTTTCCTGAACGCCATTCAGCCCTTTATCTGGCGCAAATCGCTCGACTACCGCCAGTTGGGCGAGATCGGGTCGATGACCGACCGGATCCGCGATCATTATGCGGGCGGACAGGATTTCGGCCCCGGATATGACCTCAAGCGCGGGCGCGGCGGCATTCGCGAGATCGAATTTTTCGCGCAGGTCCACCAGCTGATCTATGGCGGGCGTGAGGTGGCGCTGCGGGCACCGGCGACGTGCGATGCTCTGGCGGCGCTGAGCGCAGCGGGACGGATCGATGGCGAAGTCGCGGCCCGGATGACGGCGCATTATGCGGTGCTGCGCCGTATCGAACACCGGCTCCAGATGGTGGAGGATCAGCAGACCCACAGTCTGCCGCGCGCGGCAGCGGCGCTGGACACGGTCGCGCGACTTGATGGATTGGCCGATGGGGCAGCGCTGCTGACCATGCTGACGCCGGTCGTCGCCGACGTCGCCAGCGTTTATGACCGGCTGGTGGCGCAGCGGGGGCAAGCAGCAGGCTGGCCGGTCGATGCCGATGGGCTGGCAGCGGCGATCGCGGCGACCGGTTTTGCCCCGGTGGAGGCGGCGGCCGCGCGCATTGCCGAATGGCGCAGTGGGACGTTTCGCGTGCTGCGCAGTGCCGCCGCGCTCGATGCCCTTGAAAAAATGCTGCCGCAGTTGATCGGCGCGCTGGCAGACGCGCCCGACCCCGAAGGCGCGCTGATCCGGTTTGATCGGATGATCGCGGCACTGCCGAGCGCGATCAACATCTTCCACCTGCTTGCCGCCGAGCCGCAGCTGGCCCGCGTGCTGACCCGGACGCTGGTGCTCGCGCCCACGCTGGCCGATGCGCTGGGACAGCGGTCGGGCTTGCTTGACGGACTTATCGACGCGCGCGCGTTCGAGCCACCCGCAGCGGCGGATGAGCTGGCCGCCACATGGCGCACGCAGCTGCTTGGGCGGGCGTATGAACCAGTGCTCGACGGCGTGCGCGACCGGGTGGGCGAGCTGCGCTTTGCCTATGGCGTGCAGCTGGTGGAGGGGGTACGCGATCCGCTCGACATCGGGCGGGGCTATGCCGCGCTGGCGGAGGCGGCGCTGGGCGTACTGGCCGATGTGACGATCGTGGAGTTCGCGCGCGCGCATGGCCGGGTGCCGGACAGCGAGATGGCAATTCTGGCGCTGGGGCGGTTCGGCGGCGGCATGCTGACCCACGCGTCGGACCTCGACCTTATTTATCTGTTCACCGGCGATCATCTGGCCGAATCGGATGGCCCGCGGCCACTGGGGGCAACGCAATATTATAATCGGCTGGCGCAGCGGTTGACCGCCGCACTGTCGGTGCCGACGGCGGCGGGCAAGCTTTACGAAGTCGATACCCGGCTGCGCCCGTCGGGGGATCAGGGACCGCTGGTCGTGTCGGTCGACAGTTTCGCGCGCTATCAGCGCGAGGATGCCTGGGCGTGGGAGCATATGGCGCTGCTGCGCGCGCGGCCGGCATATGGCGGGGCGGCGGTACGGGCGGCGCTAGCCGAGCTGCTGCATCAGCTGCACCGCCGCCCGCGAGACCCTGGCATGCTGGCGGCGGAGGCGGGAGCGATGCGGGCGAAGATCGCTGCGCACAAGCCGCCGACCGGGCCGCTCGACGTCAAGGCCGGGCCGGGCGGGCTGATCGATCTGGAATTTGCGGTACAGGTAATGCAGCTGAGCCATGGCGCGGGGCTGGACTCTGATCTGGGCACGGCCGTTGCCGCGCTGGCCGACGCAGGTCTGGCCCCGCGCACGATTGTGAATGCCGAAGCGTTGCTGACTCGGATGCTGATCCTGCTGCGCCTTGCCGCGCCCGCTGGCGAACCGCCGACCAACGCGGGGCGGGCGATGGTGGCGACAGGATGCGGGTATGACGATTGGCAAAGCCTGCTTGCCGCCCATGCCGGTGCGCGGCATCAGGTCGCCGGGTGGTGGCAAGTGATCAGCGCGCAACCCTGACGCCTGTCATGCGTCATTGCGCCAGTTCTCATGCCATTACCGTCATGCTGAAGTTGTTTAAGGGTGACGAGGGGAATTAAGCCAAACCTGCCTGCTCGCATCGCTTTCATCCGCTGCAATTTGATTTAACGACACCTTCCGAAGGAGCCTCAATCAATGACTTTGAAAATCGGTGATCCCGTTCCCGCCGTTACCCCGCTTGATGCAGAGGGGGCGGCGCTGCCGCTGACCGGCCTGGTCGGCCAGCCCTTTGTCGTCTATTTCTATCCCAAGGCGGACACGCCGGGTTGCACGACCGAGGCGCAGGATTTTACCCGGCTAGCCGACCAGTACGCGGCGCACGGCGCGCAGGTGATCGCCGTTTCGCGCGACACCCCGGCAAAGCTGTGCAAGTTTCGCGACAAATATGGCCTGACCGTCCGGCTCGCCGCCGACGCCGACGAAGCGACGTGCGAGGCGTTCGGCACCTGGGTCGAAAAATCCATGTACGGGCGCAGCTATATGGGGGTTGAGCGATCGACCTTTCTGTTCGATGCGACGGGTAAGCTTGCCGCCGAATGGCGCGGGGTCAAGGTGAAGGGCCATGCCGAGGCGGTGCTGGAGGCACTGAAGGCGCTGTAATGCAAAGCGTTGCCGAAGCCGCGCGCGTGGTGCTGTTGACCGCAGCGCCCGAGGCCAAGCGCCGCGCCGCGCGCGATCTGGCACGGGCGTGGCGCGGCGGGCGGCTGGCGCACCGATTCGATATGGCCATGCCCGATCGGCCCGCCTGGCCGGAGCGTCCCGAACTGCTCGCGCCCCGCCATATGCCCAAGCGTCGCTCCGGCGGATCGCTAGTGGGGCGAATCGCGATGCTGCACGCGCTGGCGCATATCGAATTTGTCGCCATCGACTTGGCCGTCGATCTGGTCGGACGTTTTGGCGCGGCGTTTCCGCGTGGGTTTACCGACGACTGGCTGAGCGTGGCGGCGGACGAGGCGATGCATTTCGCGCTGCTCGACCGGCGGCTGAAAACGCTGGGCAGCCATTATGGTGCGCTCCCAGCGCACGACGGGCTGTGGCAAGCGGCAGAGGCGACAGCGGGCGATGCGCTTGCCCGGCTGGCCATCGTACCAATGGTGCTAGAGGCCCGCGGACTGGACGTCACGCCTGCGACGATCGAACGATTTGTAAGCGCGGGCGACGAGCGTAGCGCAGCGATTTTGCGCCGGATTCTGGCCGATGAAATCCGCCACGTGGCGGCCGGAACCCGCTGGTTCCGCCATGCTTGCGACCAACAGGAATTCGGTGCTGCCGAAACGTGGAAGCACTTGGTCAACACCTATCTGCGCGGCACCGTTAAGCCGCCATTCAACGACTCAGCGCGCCGGTCAGCCGGTTTAACGCAAGATTTTTACCATGCGGTTGCTTGTTAACGTTCAACCCCGCAGACCTGTTCCAGCGGTTGGGAAAAATCCAGCTTCAGCCACCAGGGGGTTGCGAAACGGCGTAGAGGGCCGAGACGCAGTCAGGACGTGACGGGGTCGCATAGAGTGTTTTTTTCGATGTTTGCCACCAAAGTGCGCGGCATGGCGCTTGTCCTTGCTGCCGCCGTGATGAGTGCCGCGTTGCCGGCTGCCCAGGCCGCCGACGCCGGTGATATCGGGATAGACGCCCCAGAGCAGGAATTCGCGACCGCCGAGGCCGCCAATGCCGCCGCTATCCGCGCCGATTACGAAGCCCGCTCCATCTTTCGCGCCTGGCGTCAGCTCGACACCGGCATGGCCGCAACCAGCGCCATTGCCGTGCCGTCGCGCAAGCCCATCGATGCCATGAAGCTGTCGTCGGCCTATGGCATGCGCGTCCATCCCGTGACCGGCCGCTTGGCCCGCCACAATGGCATCGACATTCCCGCTCCGCATGGCACCCCCATTTATGCCACCGCCGACGGCATTGTCGGCCGCGCCCAGCGGCTTGGCGGCTATGGCCTTTATGTCGAGCTGGAACATGGCAACAACATCCAGACCCGCTATGGTCATATGTCGTCGTTCATCGTGACGTCGGGCCAACGCGTGAAAAAGGGCGACATCATCGGTTATGTGGGATCAACCGGGCGCTCAACGGGCAACCACCTGCATTATGAGGTCCGCATTTCGGGCACCCCGGTCAATCCGCTGCCCTTCGTCGAATCGGGCGAGCTGGCGCTGGCCGCTTTGGCAGAGGCCGATATGGGAATGGGCGGCCCGGAATAAGATTGCCGTCACCGCACAGCCGTGGATGCAAAAGAGGCGCCGATCAGGCGCCCTTTTCATTTGCGGCACTTCGCCCTATCTTGTCGTCATGGCCGATACCGCTTCCCCCACCATAGCCGATCTGACGCTGACCCCCGCCGCGGCGGCGCGGGTGCAGTGGATTGCGGAGCGCAAGGGTGGTGCCCCCGCCATGCTGCGGCTGACGGTCGACGGCGGCGGCTGTTCAGGCTTCACCTATCGCTTTGAACTTGACGACGCGGTGGCAGAGGATGACCGGGTGACGGAAACTGACGGCGTCCGGCTGGTCGTCGATGAAATGAGCCTTGATCTGGTGCGCGGCTGCACCGTCGATTTCGTTTCCTCGCTGGGCGGATCGGCGTTTCAGGTGAGCAATCCCAACGCGGCCTCTGGCTGTGGCTGCGGTTCCAGTTTTTCGGTTTGACGTCCAGTTCGCGTGCGCATCGCCACTTTCAACATCAACGGGATCAAGGCACGGTTGCCGCGCCTGCTCGAATGGCTCGACGAAACCCGGCCTGACATTGCCTGTCTTCAGGAGTTAAAGTCGAGCGACGAAACCATTCCCCGCGCCGAGATCGAGGCGCTGGGCTATGGCCCGCTGTGGCACGGGCAAAAGGGGTTTAACGGCGTCGCCATATTGGCCCGCGATACACAGCCGGAACTGGTGATGCAGGGCCTGCCCGGCGATCCGGCGGACGAACAGTCGCGCTATATCGAGGCCGATGTCGGCGGTATTCGGGTCGCCAGCATCTATCTGCCCAACGGCAATCCGCAGCCGGGGCCGAAGTTCGATTACAAGTTGGCGTGGATGGCGCGGCTGCGCGCCCGGGCACAGGCGTTGCTGAGCGCAGAGGTGCCGGCCGTGCTGGCCGGCGATTATAACGTCATCCCGCATGACGATGATGTGTGGGATCCGCGCGCGATGGCGATGGATGCGCTGATGCAGCCCGCATCACGCGACGCTTGGTTCCGCTTGCTGGGCGACGGGTGGACCGACGCGCTGCGCAGCCATCATCCGGCAGGACAATTGTGGACCTATTGGGATTATCAGGCCGGGGCATGGCAGCGCGATCACGGCTTTCGCATCGACCATCTGTTGCTGTCGCCCGCGCTTGCCGACCGGCTGGTGGAGGTCGGGGTCGACCGCGATCATCGGGGCCGCGAAAAGGCGAGCGATCATGCGCCGACTTGGGCTGTGCTCAGGGCTTAATAAAAGCCGCCATCATCGCCCGCACATCGATGCGCGCGCCAAGCCGGGCCGCGAGCAGAAAAGTGCCGCCGAGCTTGCGCTGAATGAACAGCGCGTCGGCGGGCGGGATGCTCCAATTGTCCCGGTCTGCCGCGATGGTCAGCGTTTCATCACGCAGCGCCGCCGTCAGGTTGCGGTCGCCGAAATCAATGGCCCCTTCGCGCGCAAACAGATCGAGCAACGTGCCGATGATCCGGTCCATTTCCGCCGGGTGCCGGGCAAAGGCGCGCGCACTGGCAAGGCCCAAAGCGTCGATCGCCGTGCGCACCGCCGCACGATCCTGTCGCATCGCGGCGGTCAGCAGATTGCGATAGCCATCGACCACCGCCGCCGGAATCGCCCGCGTCGCACCGAAGTCGAGCAGGATGATCCGTCCGCTGGCCGCGTCATATTGATAGTTGGCGAAATTGGGATCGGTCTGCATCAACGCAAAATCGAAAAGCTCGCGCAGCACCAGTTCGCACAGCGCATGAGCCACCGCGTCGCGGACCGCCTGCGGCGCGTCGGTGATGCTGTCCACCGCGACGCCAGGCAAATAGTCCATCGCCAATATCGTCCCGCCCGATAACGGCGCATAGCGGCGCGGCACGGCGAAGCGCTTGTCACCCGCAAGCAGCTTGCCGAAGCGCGCGAGCATCGCGCCCTCGCGCGCATAGTCGGCCTCTTGATGGAGCTGCACCTTCGCCTCCGTCAATATCGCTGCGATGTCGATATGGCGGGGGAGCAGACCGGACAGTTTGAGCAGCGTGGCGACATTGTCGACATCGCTGTCGATGCTGCGCGCGATGCCAGGATATTGGACCTTGATCGCCAGATCGCGCCCCGATTTCGTCAGCGCGCGGTGCACCTGTCCGATCGAGGCGGCAGCAAAGGGGCGGCGATCGAAATGAGCGAGGCGGTCCGCCCAATCGGAGCCCCAGCCAGCGACAAGCGCACGGTCGAGCTGGCGCAGGGGCATGGGCCGGGCATCGGCGCGCAGCTGGGCCAGGATCGCGGACAATTCGGGCGGCAGCAGATCGCCGGCATCGAGCGACAACAGCTGGCCCAGTTTCATCGCCGCGCCGCGCAAACGGCTCAATTGTTCGGTCAGGCGCAGGGCGTTGGCGGGGGTGAGCACAAGATCGGTAAGGCGCGGACGGCGGCCGCTGGCCAGCTGGCGGACGCCATCGGCCATCATTCCCCCGGCGATCCCCGAAACCAGCGTGCCAAAGCGCAGCAGCCGCGCGGTGCGTCCGCCGGGAACGGCCAGCCCCTCCGGCAATTTGCGATCATCGTCCATTGGCAGACGATATAGAGAGGGTCGCGGCGCTTTGCATCCCCGCCGGTCATTGGTAAAGCGCGGGGCATGTCCGCCGTCGACACGCTCCTGCCCCTGCTAAAATCGACCTTTGGCTATGACGCGTTTCGCGGGCGCCAAGCGGATGTGCTCGACCGGGTGATGACCGGGCGGCACTGTCTGGCAGTGATGCCAACGGGGGCGGGCAAATCACTAACGTACCAGCTGCCCGCGTTGGCGCTGGATGGCACCGTCGTGGTCATATCGCCGCTGATTGCATTGATGCACGACCAGCTGCGCGGGGCGCTGGCGGCGGGCATCCGCGCGGCAACGTTGACCAGCGTCGATGCCGATCAGGCCGAAACCGTGGCGCGGCTGCGTGGTGGCGAGCTGGACCTACTGTACGTTGCGCCTGAACGCGCGACCCGACCGGCCTTTGCGGCGCTGCTGGAGGAGGCACGCATCGCACTGTTCGCGATCGACGAAGCGCATTGCGTGTCCGAATGGGGCCATGATTTCCGGCCCGATTATCGCGGCCTGAGGCCGCTGCTCGACCGGTTTCCGAGCGTCCCCCGCCTGGCCCTGACCGCAACCGCCGACGGGCATACGCGGGCCGACATATTGGTTCAGCTGGGGATCGGCGATGATGGCCTGATCCTGGCCGGGTTCGACCGGCCCAACATTCGCTATGCGATGATGCCGCGCACCAACCCCATGAAACAGCTGACCGATCTGCTGAACGAACAACCCGGGCCTGGCATTGTCTATGTTCCCACCCGCAAGAAGACGGAGGAGCTGGCGGCCGGGCTGGCGCGGGTCAGCGGGCGGCCCGTCGCTCCCTATCACGCCGGACTGGACCCCGACGTGCGCGCCAATACGCAAAACCGCTTTGTTGCATCCGAAGACGGCGTGGTCGTCGCTACCGTCGCGTTCGGCATGGGGATCGACAAGCCCGACGTGCGCTTTGTCGCCCATGCAGGCATTCCCAAATCGATCGAGGGCTTTTATCAGGAAACCGGCCGTGCGGGACGCGACGGCGACCCCGCGCTGGCCATCATGCTGTGGGGGGCGAGCGATTTTGCGACGGCCCGGGCCCGCCTGGCGGAGCTGCCCGACGACCGGGTTGAGGGCGAACGGACGCGCCTGAATGCGCTCGCCGCGCTGGTAGAGGCGACATCGTGCCGCCGCCAGATTCTGCTCGCGCATTTCGGCGAAAGCGGGGCGCCGCCGTGCGGCAATTGCGACAATTGCCTGAACCCGCCCGCGGGTGCCGATGCGACGCAGCTAGCGCGCAAGCTGTTGTCCGCCGTTTATCGCACCGGGCAGAGTTTTGGCCTGGCGCATGTCACCGCCGTGCTGACCGGCGAGGCAAGCGAGCGGGTGACGGCGCGGGGACATGACCAGCTGTCCGTGTTCGGGATCGTGGGTGCCGAAGAAGCGCAGCTGCTGCGCCCGCTCGCCCGGAGCCTGACGGCGCGCGATGCGCTGCGCCAGACCGAGCATGGCGGCTGGATGCTCGGTCCGGCGGCGCGCGAAATTTTGAAGGACGAGGCGGCGGTTACGCTGGCGCTGCCGCCCGAGCGCAAACGGGCGCGGCGGCGTGGCGCTGGGGGTGCCGGGTCCGATGGCGTGGCCGCAACCAATCCGGTGGGCAATCCGCTGTTCGATGCGCTGCGCACGCTGCGCCGCGATCTGGCCGCGGAAGCAGGCGTGCCCCCCTATGTCATCGCGCACGATAGCGTGCTGCGCGAGCTGACTGCCCGGCGCCCGGCGAGCCTTGCCGCGCTAGCTGACGTGCCGGGGCTGGGGGCGCGCAAGATCGCTGCTTACGGTGCCGCCATATTGGATGTCGTGCGGCACTATTGACCCGGCAACCTTCACGCTTGTCAGTAAGCTGCCACGGGCATATCAACGCCCCCGACGTTCGTTGTACGCAAGGACTGGTCCGATGTTTCACCGCCTGACCGATGATTATCATGTCGCGCCGCAAATCGAAGTTGCCGATCTTGTGGCAGCGGCGGAACAGGGTTTTGCGCTGGTCATCAACAATCGGCCTGATGGCGAGGAGCCGGACGCGCCGCAGGGTGAAGCGATCGCAGCGGCGGCGCGCGAAGCCGGAATTGCCTATGTCGCCGTTCCAGTCGGGCATGGCGGGTTCAGTCATGCCCAGCTCGATGCGCTCGACGCCGCGCGGGCCGCGCATCCGGGCAAGGTGCTCGCCTATTGCCGGTCCGGCACACGGTCGGCGCATCTGTGGGCGCTGGCCAGCGCGCGCGGCGGGGCAGAGCCAGGCGCGCTGTGCGATGCTGCTGCGGCGGCGGGCTATGACCTTGCCATGCTGCGCCCGATGCTGACCAGCCTGAGCGCCGGGGCCTGATGGTCTTTGAAGTCATCAAGCTGGCGGTGTCGCTAATCGCGGTGCTGGCCGTGGTGTGGCTGGTCAGTGCGATGAAGCTGGGGCGCGAGGCGCGGATTCGCGATCCCGCGCACGCCATTGCCCTGGCCGACGAGGCAGAGCCGGGTTTCGGCGGCATTGACGTCGGGCTCGACCGGGCGGGCTATGCCGCACTGGTGCGCAATGCCGCAGGGCGGCAGATGCTGGTGCGCGCCCATGGAGCACAGTTTGCCGCGCGCACTGTCGACAGTCGCTTTACAGGACGGCTGGACAAAGGTTTCCTGACGCTGACCCCGCCAGAACGCGCCTTTGGCAGCGTGACGCTGCAACTGGGCAAAGACGCCGGATTGTGGGCCAGCCGGATGCGCGATGTGGCCCACAATGCCAAGCCGAGCGCAGGGACCTGACGCCGATGCCCCCGCAGATAAGCCCCATCGATTATGCCGTGCCAGTATTCATCCTGCTGATCCTGATCGAGATGATCGTCGCGCGGCGGCGCGATCCTGCGCGCTACGAGGCGCGCGATACGCTGACCTCGCTGCTGCTCGGCACCGGCAGCACGGTGGCCGGCGCGCTGACCGGCGGGCTGGTGCTGGCGCTTTCGCTGCGGCTTTACGAGCTGCGCCTGTTCGATATCAGCTGGGCTTGGTGGGCGTGGGCGCTGTGCTTCGTGCTCGATGATTTCGCCTATTACTGGTTCCACCGCGCGGCCCACCGGGTGCGCTGGTTCTGGGCCAGCCACGTCAACCATCATTCCAGCCAGCACTATAATCTGTCCACCGCGCTGCGGCAGCCGTGGACAAGTTTTATCGCCGTATCGTTCATCTTTCGCATTCCGCTGGCGCTGATCGGTTTTCATCCTGCGATGATTCTGGCGTGCGGGGCGGTCAACCTCATCTATCAATTCTGGATTCATACCGAGGCGATCGGCCGGATGCCGCGCTGGTTCGAGGCGGTGATGAACACGCCGTCGCATCACCGCGTCCACCATGCGGTCAACCCCCGCTACCTTGACCGCAACTATGCGGGCACCTTCATCGTCTGGGACCGGATGTTCGGTACGTTTGCGGCGGAGCAGGACACCGATCGCCCGCGCTATGGCATCGTGCGGCAGCTGGGCAGCTTCAACCTGTTGTGGGCGGTATTTCACGAATGGATCGGCATCGCGCGTGATCTGTGGTCGGCGCCGTGGCGACATAAACTGTCTTATGCCTGGCGCGAACCGGGTTGGAGCCACGACGGCAGCCGGATGACCAGCGACATGATCCGCGCGCGGTGGCAGGCGCACCGCAGCACCAATGACCAGGACGGCGAGGAGAGACCATGGACCAGTTCGACATCATCGTGATCGGCGGCGGCAGCGCGGGCAGCGCGGCGGCGGGGCGACTGGCGGAGGGCGGGACGCGGCGCGTGTGCCTGATCGAGGCGGGCGGCCGTAACGACAATATGCTGATCAAGACGCCGGGGTTCATGCCGTTCATCCGGAACAGTTCCAATTACAAGTTTGATACCGTGCCGCAGCCGGGCCTGAACGGACGCACCGGATATCAGCCGCGCGGCAGGGGTCTGGGCGGGTCGAGCGCGATCAACGCCATGGTCTATATCCGCGGTCACAAGTGGGACTATGACAATTGGGCCGCGCTGGGGTGCGAAGGGTGGAGCTATGCCGACGTCCTTCCCTGGTTCCGCAAGTCCGAGGGTAATGAGCGGATCGCGGACGAATTTCACGGCAGCGACGGCCCGCTGAACGTCATGGACCAGCGCTGGCCCAACCCGGCGAGCGTCAAATTCGTTGAAAGCGCCGCTTCGCTCCAGCTGCCCCGCAACGATGATTTCAACGGCGCGCGGCAGGAGGGCTTTGGCCTGTACCAGACGACGCAGAAGAACGGCGAGCGCTGGTCTGCCGCGCGTGCCTATGTCGAGCCGCTGCGGGGGCGGACGAACCTCGACATCCGCACCGGCGCGCTGGTCGAACGCATCCTGATCGAGGATGGCCGCGCAGTCGGCGTCGTCATCAAGCGCGGGCGAAAGCGCGAGGAGCTGCGCGCGCGGCAAGCGGTAATCTTGTCGGCCGGAGCGTTCGGCAGCCCCCAGATCCTGATGCTGTCCGGCATCGGGCCGGGGGCCGAGTTGCAGCGCCACGGCATTGCGGTAACACGCGACATTGCGGCGGTCGGCGCCGATTTGCAGGACCATATCGACTATGTCGCCAGCTGGGAAACCGCTTCGAATGAACCGCTGGGCGACAGTCTGGCGGGCACCGCGCGGATGGTTAAAGCGATCATCGAACATCGCCGCAAGCGCACCGGCATCATGACCACCTGTTTTGCGGAAAGCGGTGGTTTCTGGGCCTCTACACCCGATCTGCCCGCGCCCGACATCCAATATCATTTCGTGCCCGCGATGCTGGAGGATCATGGACGCACCAAGGTGAAGGGGCATGGATTTTCCTGTCATGCCTGTGTGCTGCGGCCGTTCAGCCGGGGCAGCGTGACGCTGAACTCCGCCGATCCGCGCGCCGCACCGCGCATCGATCCCAATTTCCTGAGCGACGAGCGGGACATTGCGACGCTGCGCGGCGGGGTGCGGTTGATGCACCGGATCGCCGCATCTCCGCCGCTGTCCGATTATGCCCCAATGCTGCGCCAGCGGTTCGACGTGAACGACGATGCCGCGCTCGACCACGAAATCCGCAGCCGCGCCGACACTGTGTATCACCCCGTTGGCACCTGCCGCATGGGCGGCGACGAAGGGAGCGTGGTTGACCCCCGGCTGCGGCTGCGCGGCATTGCAGGGCTGTATGTCGCGGACGCCAGTATCATGCCGCGCCTCGTGTCCGGCAACACCAATGCGCCCAGCATCATGATCGGCGAACGCGCCGCCGACTTCGTGGTGCGGGATTTGCGGTAGCGGAGCAATCACAGGGGATTGAGTGCTGCAGTGCACTCAAAGGCCCATCACCCCTATACCGCGTCCTGAGCTTGTCGGACTCGAAGAGGGCGCGCAGCGCCTACAGCTTTTCTCTTCTTGACCATTGTCGAAGAAAGGACCGCCGTAGGCGCTGCGCGCCCTCTTCGAGTCCGACAAGCTCAGGGCAGACGGGGTTATGGGGAAGTAATAAGCTCTGTTGACTAGGGCGTGGACAAGTGCCCATTGTCGACGTGCGGTCGAACTTAATGCCGCCGGCCAAAGTCGGGCGCGGGGTCGTCCTGCCCCTCGGCGATAATCGAGCGGCGGATGGCGCGGGTGCGGGTGAACCATTCCTCCAAGAGCGCCCCGTCGCCGCGCCGAATTGCGGCCTGAAGCGCGGTCAGATCTTCGTTGAAGCGTTGCAACATCGTCAGCACCGCATCGCGATTCGTCAGGAACACGTCGCGCCACATCACGGGGTCGCTTGCCGCAATGCGCGTGAAGTCGCGAAAACCGCCCGCCGAATATTTGATGACTTCGCCTTCTGTCACCTCTTCCAGCTCGCTGGCGGTGCCCACGATGGTATAGGCGATGAGGTGGGGCAGGTGGCTGGTCACGGCGAGCACCAGGTCGTGATGCACGGCGTCCATCACCTCGACCCGCGCGCCGAGTGCCGTCCACAGCGCATCGACACGCGTCGTCGCCGCAGCCGGTGTGTCCGAAAGCGGGGTCAATATGCACCAGCGCCCGGCGAACAATGTGGCAAAGCCCGCGCCGGGACCGCTGTTTTCCGTTCCCGCGACCGGATGTGCCGGGACGATGGCATGGCCGGGGAGCGCAGCAGCGAGTTTTGCGGCAACATCGGCCTTGGACGATCCGACATCGCTGATGACACAGCCGGGGGCGAGTGCTGGGGCAATGGCGGCGGCGGCATCGGCCATGCGCCCGACCGGGACCGCCAATATGACGAGGTCCGCGCCCGCCACTGCCGACGCCGCGTCATCCATGACGTCATGGCAAAAGCCGAGCGCGGCGGCAGCGCGGCGCGTATCGGCATTAGCGTCATATCCCGTCACGCGCAGTTGCGGCAGGCAGGCACGCACCGCGCGCGCGACCGACGAACCGATCAGGCCAAGCCCGACAATCGCAACATGCGCAAAGGGCCCGCTCACCCCCGCACCACCAGCGTGCGGATGGCGGCCGCGACGGCGCGCGTTTCATCCTCGGTCCCGATGGTGATGCGCAGCGCGTTGCCAAGCCCCTGGCCGGGCAGCCAGCGAACGATATAGCCGGCCTCCATCAGCCCTTTGTAAACCGCCTCAGCACTGACCGCGCCCTCGAACAGCACCAGCAGGAAATTGCAGGCCGACGGCACGACGCGCAGGCCGTGGTTGCCAAGCGCGGTCAGCTCGCCTGCCAGCCACTCGCGCCACTGGCGGTTGTGCGCGCGGCTGTGCGCCACGAACGCATCGTCGTTGATTGCCGCGATCGCCGCCATCTGGCCGCAGCGCGTCACGTTGAAGGGCGCGCGGATCCGCTGCATCGCATCGATGATGGCCGCGCTGGCATAGCCCCAGCCGATCCGTTCCGCCGCCAGGCCGTGGATCTTGGAAAAGGTCCGCGTGACGAGGACATTGGGCGCAGAGGCAGCCAGGGCAAGGCCGTGGTCGTCGTCCTCCGGCTCCAGATATTCGGCATAGGCTTGATCCAGCACCAGCAGCACGTGGGCAGGCAGGCCAGCGTGCAGCCGCGCGATCTCTGCCCGGCTGGTCAGCGTGCCGGTGGGGTTGTTGGGATTGGCCAGATAAACGACGCGGGTGCGCGGCGTGACGGCGGCAAGCAGGGCATCGATATCGGTCGCATAATCGCTGTCCGGCGCTACCACCGGTGTCGCGCCCACGCGCCGCGCGGCAATGTCGTACAGCGCAAAGCCATAGCGGACATAGAGCACCTCGTCCCCCGGCCCGGCAAAGGCGCTGGCGGCGAGGTGAAGAATGTCGTCCGACCCCGTGCCATAGATGATGCGCGCCGGATCGAGATCGTACTTCGCCGCAATCGCCGCGCGCAGTTCCGCCGCGCCAGGGTCAGGATAGCGGGTCAGGTCGTCAGCGGCAGCGACAAACGCCGCCCGCGCTGCCGCGCAGGTGCCCAGCGGATTTTCATTGGCGGACAGCTTGACGAGCGGCCGCCCGTCATCGCTGGCGGCCTTGCCGGGAATATAGGGAGCAATGCCCATGATCCAGGGCTTCGGTGCGGGGGCAATAAGGGTGTCAGTCATGCGGCGGGCGTTAGAGCAACTGGCGCGGCGGAGCAATGCGGCGCGGGATTGCCGGAGTAACGGCACGCCGTCCGCCCCCCAACATTGACTCCATCTCCCGCCCACCCTAGCCCCGCAACCCATGGCGACGACCATCCGCGAGCTTGCGCACCATGCGCTGACGCTGCCCCAGGCGTTGCCGCTCGACTGCGGGACGGTGCTGGATGATGTGGTCGTTGCCTATGAGGCCTATGGCACGCTGTCACCCGCGCGCGACAATGCGATCTTGCTGTGCCACGCGCTGACCATGGATCAATATGTCGCTTCGTCACACCCGATGACGGGGAAGCCGGGGTGGTGGGAGCGGGTGGTGGGGCCGGGGCTGACCATCGACACCGATCGTTATTTCGTGATCTGCGCCAATGTGCTGGGCAGTTGCATGGGATCGACCGGCCCGGCGAGCATCGATGCGGCCACGGGCGCGCCCTATGCCATGCGTTTTCCGGTGGTGACCATCGCCGACATGGTGCGCGCTCAGATGGCGCTTGTCGATGCGCTGGGGATCGAACAGCTGCATGCCGTGGTCGGCGGGTCGATGGGCGGGATGCAGGCGCTCAGCCTGGCCGCGCATTATCCGGAACGGGTTGGCCGCGCGCTCATCATCGCCTCTGCCGCCCGGCATTCGGCGCAGAATATCGCCTTTCACGAGGTGGGGCGCCAGGCGATCATGGCCGATCCCGATTGGCAAGGCGGCGATTATTACGCGAGCGGACGGGTGCCGACCAAGGGGCTGTCGGTGGCGCGGATGGCGGCGCATATCACCTATTTGTCCGAAGCTGGGCTGACCGCGAAATTCGGTCGGCGGTTGCAGGACCGTGACGTCAAGACGTTTGGTTTCGACGCGGATTTCCAGATCGAATCCTATCTTCGGCATCAGGGAATCAGCTTCGTCGACCGGTTCGATGCCAACAGCTATCTCTATATTACCCGCGCGATGGATTATTTCGATCTGGCGGAACCTTACGAGGGCCGGCTGGCGGAGGCGTTTCGGGGATCGCCGGTGCGGTTCGGCCTGATCAGTTTCGACAGCGATTGGCTGTATCCCACCGCCGAATCGCGCCGCATCGTCCAGGCGCTACACGCGGCCGGGGCGGAGGCGAGCTTTGTCGAGCTGTCCTCGCCCTTTGGCCATGATGCCTTTCTGCTGGATTCGCCCGAGCTGTGGCAATTGATCGGCGGATTTATCGGAGCGATACGGTGACGCCGCTGCGCAGCGACTTGGCCCTGATCGCGCGCGAAGTGCCCGCCGGTGCCCGCGTGCTTGACGTCGGGTGCGGGGACGGGGCGCTGCTGGCGGCGCTGCGCGATGGCCGGGGGGCCGACGCGCGCGGTCTGGAAATCGATGCTGCCAATGTCGCCGCCGCGATGGCGCAGGGCCTGGCCGTGGTTCAGGGCGATGCCGACCGCGACCTCGCCGATTATCCCAGCGACAGTTTCGACATCGCCATTTTGTCCCAGACGCTGCAGACGACCTATCGGCCCGACCGCGTGATCGGCGAACTGCTGCGCATCGCCCCGCGCGCCTTTGTCAGCTTTCCGAACTTCGCCCACTGGCGCGTGCGCTGGTCGCTAATGTGGAACGGCCGGATGCCGGTAACGCGCGAGTTGCCGGTCAGCTGGTATGAAACGCCCAATATTCATCACCTGACCGTCCGTGATTTCAAGGGGTTCGTTGCCGAGCGCCACCTCGCCATCGACGGGGCCTGGTATCTGGCCGGGGGTCAGGCCATCGGTGCTGCGGGCGCAAACTGGCGCGCCGAGCAGGCGGTATTTGCGCTGCGCCGGGGATAGGACCGGTTTCGCACGCGGGCCACGCCCTCCCATCGACATGATAAAGTTGGGGCGCGGCAGAGGCAGGACGATATTCCCCGATTCCCATTTGCCGCAGACCGCTCTAAGACCCGTGTCAGTTCACCCTTTAACACCGAGCGAGCTTGCCCGTGCTGACGATGCTGATCCAGATTGCCAACATCCTGCTGACCGTCGCGTGGTGGTTCATCATCATTCAGGCGATCCTGTCGTGGCTGATCGCGTTCAACGTCATCAATACCGGCAATCCCTTCGTCGCGCAGTTGTGGACCACGCTGGAGCGAATTACCGAGCCGGTCTATCGCCCGTTCCGGCGAATCATGCCCGATTTCGGGGGATTGGACCTGACGCCGATGGTGGTGCTGATCCTGATCATGATCATCCAGGGGCCGGTGCTGGGCTATCTTCAGACCATCGCCTTTCGCGCCGGGATGTGAGCGGCGCAATGGCCGCGATGCCGCCCGCCACGGTCATTGACGGCAAGGCCTTTGCCGGCGATTTGCGCGGGCGGGTGGCGGCGGCGGCGGCGGATTTCACCAGCAAGATCGGCCGCGCGCCGGGGCTGGCCGTCGTGCTGGTGGGCGAGGATCCGGCGAGCCAGGTCTATGTCCGGTCCAAGGGCAAGGCCGTGGCCGAAGCGGGCATGGCGGGATGGGAACATCGGTTACCCGCCGACACCGACGCGCCGAGCCTGCTGGCGCAGATCGACCGGCTCAACGCCGATGCGGCGGTGGACGGCATATTGGTTCAATTGCCCCTGCCCGCGCATCTGGATGACAAGGCGGTGCTGGACCGGATCGACCCGGCCAAGGATGTCGACGGATTTCATGTGGTGAGCGCCGGGCGGCTGGCCGTCGGCCTGCCCACCATGGTGCCGTGCACGCCGCTGGGCTGTGTCATGCTGTTGAAGGCGCAGCTGGGCGACCTTAGCGGGCTGGACGCGGTGGTGATCGGGCGATCAAACATCGTGGGCAAGCCGATGGCGCAGCTATTACTCGCCGAAAGCTGTACCGTCACCGTGGCGCACAGCCGGACCCGCGATCTGGCGGGCGTGGTGCGGCGCGCCGACATTGTCGTCGCCGCCGTGGGCCGCGCGGAAATGGTGCGGCAAAGCTGGATCAAGCCCGGCGCGACCGTCATCGACGTCGGCATCAACCGGGTCGCCGCAACAGAGCCGGGCAAGACGCGGCTGGTTGGCGACGTCGCCTATGGCGAGGTTGCCGCGATTGCGGGGGCAATTACCCCGGTGCCGGGGGGCGTCGGGCCGATGACCATCGCATGCCTGCTGCGCAACACCCTGATCGCCGCGCACCGCCGCGCGGGCCTGACCGAGCCGGAGGGATTATGATCCGCACCATGACGATCGCGCTGCTGGCGTTTGGCCTGACGGCCTGTGTCACCCCGCGCGAGCGAGCCGAGCGCAACCGGCCGCTGGCGGCCAACCCCAGCGCGGTGATCGCGGCCGAACTGGCGTTTAACCGGCTGGCACAGGAAAAGGGTCTGGTGGCATCGTTTCGCGAAACCGCGCATAAGGATGCGGTGATGTTTGTGCCCCAGCGCGTGAGCGCGCAGGAATGGCTGCGCACTGGCGATCTGGGTAGCGGCATCAGCTGGACCCCGCACGCCGTCTATACCAGCTGCGATGGCAGTGCGGGCGCAACGACGGGCGGGTGGACCGGACCGGGCGGCAGCCACGGTTATTTCACCACCGTGTGGCTGCGCGAGCGCAGCGGCGGCTTCAAATGGATATTGGACCATGGCGTGCCCCTGACCGGGGCGAAGCGCGAGGCACCCGAGTTTATCGAGGGGCGACAGGCGCAGTGCGGATCACGCCCGCCAGTGACGATCGAAACGGGGGGCGAGGGCGATGACCTGGCCGTCGGGCTGGCCGCCGACCAGACCATGAGCTGGCGCTCGCTGGTCCGCGCCGACGGATCGCGCACCATCACTATCCGGCTGTGGGACGGCACCGCAATGGTTCCCGTGATCGAAGATGTCGTGGCCGCGCCCGCGACTCGCACGCCCGCAGGACGGTGATGCTGTTCGAACTGTTCCTGTCGGCGTTCATCACCCTGTTCGTGGTGATTGATCCGCCCGGCTGCGCGCCGATTTATGCCAGCGTGACCAAGGGCGCGAATGTGGCGCAGCGGCGCGGCATGGCGGTGCGCGCGGTATTCGTTGCAGGCATCATCTTGCTGGTATTTGCGCTGTTTGGCGAACAATTGCTGGGCGCGCTGCACATCGAACTCGACAGCTTCCGTATCGCGGGCGGCATCATGCTGTTCGTGATCGCCATCGACATGGTGTTCGAAAAGCGCACGCAGCGCCGCGAGGAACGCGCGCAGAAAATCATCGACACGCCGGAGATCGAGGATGTGTCGATTTTTCCCATGGCGATGCCGATGATCGCGGGGCCAGGGTCGATTGCGTCGATCATGCTGCTGGTCGCGCAGAACGACGGGCTGGACCGTGCGCTGGTTATTCTGGGCGCGCTGGGCGCCGTATTGCTGCTTACGCTGGCAGCGCTGCTGGCGGCGGGGCCGTTGATGCGCGTGCTGGGGGCCAAGACCGAAGCGGTGGTGACCCGGCTGCTCGGCGTGCTGCTGGCGGCACTGGCGGCGCAATTCGTGATTGACGGGCTGCGCGGGAGTTTCGGACTGGGGTGACCGAGGTTCTGGGCCGGTTATCCCAGCCGCGCCGCCACCGCAGTTTGCAGATCGCTTTGTGCGCGCGGGCCGATCTGGGCAATGATGATGCCGGCGCACACCGCGCCGCTGATCAGGCAGCGGTCGAGCGTGTCACCGCGAACGAGGCCAGACAGGAAACCGGCGGCAAACAGATCGCCCGCTCCCGTGGTGTCGACGACCGTGGCGACAGGTTCGGCGGCGACGCTCGTCCGAACGCCGTCTCGTACCGCAATCGCGCCATGTTCGCCGCGCGTGACCACGAGGAGCGGGACAAGCGGCGCTATGGCGGCGATCGCGGCGTCACAATCGTCCACCTGAGCCAGCGCGCAAATCTCCACCTCGTTCGCGAACAAGATGTCGAACAGCCGTTCATTCAGCAGCGCGCGAAAATCATCGCCGTGGCGGTCGATGATAAAGGCATCGGACAGGGTGAAGGCAACCTGGCGCCCGGCCGCCCGCGCGACGTCGATCGCCCGGCGCATTGCGGCGCGGGACAGTTCGGGATCCCATAGATAGCCTTCGAGATAGAGGATGGCGCCGTTGGCGATCATCGCTTCGTCAATCATCCGCTGTTCCAGCAAATGGCTGGCCCCCAGGAAGGTGTTCATCGTGCGCTGACCATCGGGAGTGACGAGGATCAGGCAGCGTGCGGTCGGCGCGCCATGCGCCAGCGGCGGCGTAGTATAGGCGACCCCGAGCGCGGTCAGATCGTGGGTAAAGACCTGCCCCAACTGGTCATCCGCAACCTGACCGATAAAACCGCAGGAGTGTCCCAGCGCCGCCATTCCCGCCAGCGTATTGGCCGCCGATCCGCCCGACACCTCGACCGCCGGGCCCATGGCGGCGTAGAGCCGCTGCGCCTCTGCCGCATCGATCAGCCGCATCGAACCCTTAGTAAGTCCTTCGGACAGGATCAGCGCATCGTCGGCACGGGCAATGACATCGACGATGGCGTTGCCGATGGCGACGACGTCGTAGCGGGGCTGGGGCATGAGGAGCTTTCGCATCTGGGGAAGGGACGGTGCCGAACGAGTGGAGCCGTTCGCATCGAACGTGTTTGGGCGGAATCGGAATTGGGTGAGCGCCCCCTAAGCGCCGGTGGCGGCTTGCGCAAGTCCGCCGCGGCGTGGCAGAGAGCGGAGCATGATCCTGCGCGCCCTGTCCCTGTCGCTGCGCCAGCTTGGCGATGCGCGCACCGTGCGGCTGGTGGCGCTGGTGGCGCCGTTGACGCTGCTGGTCTTTATCGTGCTGGGCGCGGGTTGGTGGGCGGCGCTGGACCAGTGGATATTGCCGCGCTGGTTTGCAGGCAGCGACGGGTTCGCTGGGCTGATCGCGCTTGGAATAACCATTTTGTCGGCATGGTTCCTGTTCCGCGGGGTGGCGATGGCGGTCATGGGGCTGTTTGCCGACGGCATCGTCGAAAGCGTCGAGGAGGATCATTATCCTGCCGCCGCCGCGCGCGCCGTGCCCGTGGGGTTTATGAAAGGGGTGCGCATGGGCCTTCGTTCCGCGCGGCGGGCAGTGGGATGGAATATGCTGGCGGCGCCATTCTATCTGATGCTGCTGGTGACGGGCGTCGGCACGCTGGCGCTGGCGCTGGTCATCAACGCAGCATTGCTGGGCCCCGATCTAGAAGAGATGGTCCGCGCGCGCCACCCGGCCTTGCCCGCCTTGTCATCGCGCGACCGCTGGGCGCTTGGGCTGGTTGCCGCGGCAGCGTTTCTGGTGCCGGTCGCCGGGCTGGTCGCCCCCGTGCTCGGTGCGGCGATGGCGGTGCATCTGCTGCACGGGCGCAGGCAGACGGCATGAGCCGGGCGACCGTCACCATGGCCGCGCTGCTGCTGGCGGGATGCGGCGGCACCAGCGGGACCGGCGGCAGGCCGCCCCCGCCCGCCAGCGTCAGCAGCAAGCCCGCACCGCCCCCCGTGTTCCGGCCGCCACCACCGGGCGATGCGGTGCTGGGCCGATCTGCCGCTGCCGTTACAGCGCTGCTAGGACCGCCCCGGCTCGACATTCGCGAGGGTGCAGCGCGCAAGATGCAGTTCGTGGGCGAAAACTGTATCGCCGACGTCTATTTCTATGCCCCCAAGGTTCAGGCCGATCCGATCGCCACGCACATCGACACGCGCGGCCGCGAGGGCGAGGATGTGGCCCGCGCCGAATGTATTGGCACTCTGGCGGTGCGGTAAGGGATCTTCGCGCAGCCACCGGGCGATGGCGTCTGTCGCGCTGGCTTGCAGCAACCACAAGGGCCTCAGGCAATTCAACCCGCGAACATAGCTTCGTCATTCCCGCGCAGGCGGTTATGACCGCATCAGAGAAAACAGAAGCTTTTGCGCTGAATCTCAACAGTACTTGAAGCGATTTGACAACAAACCGTTCTAGAGAGGTTTGTTGTCGAACCAACCCGCCACCCTTTATTTCCGCCTGCCCTGAGCTTGTCGAAGGGCCGTTCTTTTCTTGACCATGGCCGAAGAAAGGACGGCCCTTCGACAAGCTCAGGGCAGCGGGTTTAGAGGAAAATAGGGGTAACGGGCCGGACTGATCACAAACTGTTCTGAAGACTCAAGGCTGCACAACGGGTCTCAGTCCGCCAGGCTCTTGCTCGCCTGTTCCGTTACGTCGCGTGACAGGCCGGGCTGGCGCAGGATTCGTTCGAGTTCGCTGCGCATCATTGCCTGCCGCGCGGTGCCGAAGCGTCTCCAGCGGCCCAACGGCGGCACCATGCGCGCCGCCGTTTGCGGGTTCAGCGGATCGAGCGCGATGATGAGGTCGGCGAGCAGGCGATAGCCCGCCCCGTCGTGTTGGTGAAAAGCCGCCTGATTCCCCGCGAATGCGCCATAGAGCGACCGCACCCGGTTGGGATTGGCGAGCGTGAAATCGCGGTGCTGCGCCAGCGCCGCGACCGCCGTGACCGTATCGCTGCGCAGCGACCAGGCCTGAACCTGGAACCATTTGTCGAGCACCAGCGCGTTGGCGTGATAACGGTCATAAAATGCGGCGAGCGCCGCCGTTCGCTCCGCACTCTCACCATTGGCCAGCGTGGTGAGCGCCCCTATGCGCACGGTCATGCCGTCCGCCCGCTCGAACAGCGCCATCGCCAGCGCGGGCGCATCGGCGAAGCCCGCCGCATTGAGCAGCGCGAGGGCGCTGGCGACCAGCCGCCGCCCGCCCTTTGCCGCCGGGCTAAGGTCGCTGGCGGGTGGGATCGGCCGCGCCAGCAAGGCTCGCCATTCGCCCTCAAGCGCGCGGCCCAGGGCCGCCTGCAAGGCCGTGCGCGCGGCGCGGACCGCGTCGGGATCGACGACCAGCATCTGATCCCCGATAAACGCCTCGCTGGGCAGTAGCAGTGCCTCCGCAACGAAAGCGGGATCGCGCTCAGCCTGTTTCAGCAGTGTGGCGACCGCGTCGACCACTGGCCCGGCGTCGCCCGCGCCAGCGGCGGCGGCCACGAGATGATCGAGCATCAACTGCTGCAACGCTTCATAGCGGGCGAAGGGGTCGTCGTCATGCGCCGCCAGCCAGGCGAGTTCGCCCGGTGCCCGGTCGAAATCGACAATAACCGGCGCGGTAAAGCCGCGGTTGACCGAAAGGGCGGGCCGCGCGGCAAAGGCGCCCAGCGGCACCCGCGTCTCGCCCTCGCGCAGCTCGACCAGCGTATCGCCGAGCGCGCGGTTGTCGCCGTCCTGCCCATAGGCAGCGATACGCAGCGGGATGTGCATCACGGGCTTGTCCGGCTGCCCCGGTGTCGTCGGCACGCTTTGCCGCGCAATCAGGGTCCAGCCGCCGGCTTCTTTCTCGACCGCCAGCGTCAGGCGGGGCGTTCCGGCCTGTTCATACCAGCGGCGAAACTGCGTCAGGTCGGTGCCCGCCCCTTCCTCGATCGCGCGGACGAAATCCTCGCACGTTGCCGCATCGCCGTCGTGGCGCGCGAAATAAAGGTCGGTGCCCCGGCGAAACCGCTCCGGCCCGATCAGCGTCGCCATCATCCGGATGACCTCCGCCCCCTTGTTATAGACTGTGGCGGTGTAGAAGTTCGATATTTCCTGATAGCTGTCGGGGCGGATGGGATGGGCAAGCGGCCCCGCATCCTCCGGAAATTGGGCCGCGCGGAGCAGGCGCACATCCTCGATCCGCTTGACCGCCGCCGACCCCTGATCGGCAGAAAAACATTGGTCGCGGTAAACGGTGAAGCCCTCTTTCAGGCTGAGCTGGAACCAGTCGCGGCAGGTGACGCGGTTGCCCGACCAGTTGTGGAAATATT
>ERZ1066121.475-NODE-475-length-36838-cov-10.841095_pt1 | contig 36838 bp, 36 predicted proteins | sample MGYA00382768_ERZ1066121 | MGnify/ENA primary metagenome ERZ1066121 (study PRJEB33369, sample SAMEA5778351) | biofilm metagenome | biome: Industrial cooling water; feature: Water cooling tower basin; material: Biofilm | place: United Arab Emirates | collected...
CACGGCGCTCAATGCCGAGGCGGCCGACGCGGCGCTGGAGGCGTTCGCGGCGGGGTCCTGGGGCGAGCGCTATCCGCCCATTGTCGCGAGCTGGCGGCGGAACTGGGCACAGGTCGTGCCGTTCTTCGCGTTCTCGCCGGCGGTACGCCGCATCATCTACACGACGAACGCCATCGAGAGCTTGCATAGTCAGGTGCGCAAGGCGATTCGGAACAAGGGGCACTTCCCCAGCGATGAGGCGGCCGTGAAGCTCATCTTTCTCGCGCTCCGCCAGGCGGAAGCGAAGTGGCAGCGACCGCCGGCGGCGTGGCAGCAAGCGAAAGCGCAGTTTGCGATTCAGTTCGGCGACCGCTTTCAGGTCGCGGCTTGATCATCCCTCGGCGCGCACACAAAACTCTGAACACACCCAGGCTTCGTGCAGACGTACGTCGACGTACTGCACCGCAACGGCACGCTCTGGTATCCGTACATCGAACGGCACTTTCAGCGCCCGACCGCATCCGTCACGTTCCTGCCCGGCGTGGAGATCGCCCCCGGACAGCTCGACTATTGGCGGAGTGGCGTGCTGCTGTCCACCGATCCGAGTGCGAAGCTTTCGCTGCGCACCAACGTCTCAACCGGCTCCTTCTTCGACGGTGCCCTCACACGCGCCACGAGCGTCGCGCGCTGGACGCCCGATCCGCGCCTTGCGCTGAGCGTGGACGTGGACATGAGCCGGCTGCGCAACATCGGCGTGCGCGACACATCACTCACCACGACACTCGTCGCGCCCGAAGTGCGGCTCGCACTCAATCCGCGCCTGCTCTTCACCGGCTTCTACCAATACAACTCGAGCGCGCAACTCGGCACGTTCAACGCCCGCTTCAGCTGGGAGTTCACCCCGCTGTCCTTCCTGTACGTCGTGTGGAATGATCGACGCGCCGTCGCCAACGGCGTGCTGCCCACCACGGAATCACTCGTGGTGAAGCTGGTGTGGTTGCGGCAACTGTAGCGGCGCCCTCTGCGTTCGCTGGCCCTGCGCGCTCTCGCCTTCTCCCCCTCGAGATCGGAGGGAGCGCATATTTCACGTGCCGAATCTGCGAACCACCCGTCACAACCTGCGCAACGCGCGGACACCACGGATGCCCCTCTACGACTACGAAACCATCCCCACGTCGACGGAGACGCCGGTCCGTCGACTGCAGGTCCAGCAACGCATGAGCGAGGCGCCGCTCACCCACGACCCGGTCTCCGGCGAACCGGTACGTCGGGTCATCTCCGGTGGGCTCGGTACCCTCATCCCCTCGCGGGCGGGGAGTGAGGCCGCGGCGCCATCGCCCATGACCGGCGGGTGTGGCACCGGCTGCGGCTGCGTGATGTCCTGAGCAAGGCCGGACGGTGATGCGCGCGAGTGTTATGCGCCGCCGTCCGGGACGCGCTGCATGCGGGAGAAGGGAAACCCGTTGCACCCCGATCGCGGCGACCGGCGGTCGGCCGCCGGCGCGGAACGTGCGGCCTCGCGCGTCGGCGCGTCGAACACCGTGAAGCAGTAGCCCCACGTGAACGGCCCCTGATCGGTGAAGGGGAGCCAGTCGATGCGTGTCCACAACCCACCCTGCGCCGGGTTGCCGACCGCGTTCTGCGCCACGACGAACTGCTCGGCGACGTGCCACTCGACGATGCGATACACACTCCGTTCGCCGTGCATGAGACGGTCGCGCGTGATGTTGTAGCGCCCCCCGTAGTCGTCGCGAAATGTGCCAAGCAGGAACGCCGGGGCCGCAGCGGCACCCGGCACAGGTTGGATGGCCTCGGGGGAGTCGGGCACCACGGCGCGCCCACGCGCACACGCCGCAGCGACGAGTGCGCCGGCCAGCAGCACGATTGCCCGCCGCCTCGCGGCCATCACGTGCGGCGCACGCGTCACCGATCGAACGCGTGCTGCAACGACGCCGACTGCGCGTCGGCACGCGTCGACCACTGCGCGCGACGCTGCTCGATCGCGCGCAACACCGCCAGTCGCTCCGCGACCTCCAGCGCCCGCCACTCCGCAATCTCCCCCAGCGTGCGGTAGCACCCGGTACACCACGACTTCGTGGCGTCCAGGGTGCATACCTTCACGCACGGACTCGGTGCGAGCGCGTCCGCCGTGGACATCACGCGATCTCGCACGCTCCACCCGCACACGCCACGACATCCGCCAGCGCCGTCACGTCCTGCGCTTCGCGCATCGCCGTCCAATCCACCGGCACGTAGTGCAGCGTATTCCACTTCGCGACGTCGCCGTCGGTGACGACCGCTTCACGCGGCGCCTGCGCATAGATCTTGTCGCCCGTCTCGCGCAGCAGCGAGATGCCGGCAAAGTGCGCCTTGTTGGTCCAGATGAACTCCTGCACCGCGTCCCACTCTTCATCGCGCACCGTGACGGTGTTCGACACGTTGTGGTGCAGCCCGGGGTTGTAGCGCTCGTGGCGACGCCCGGCCTCCACCCAGTGGCGCTGCACGAGCTTGACGTACTCGAGGAACTGCACGGCGCCCACATCCTCGCGCAGGATGGCGTCATCCGCCGCTTCGACCGGGAACGTGATCACGTCCGTGGTCTCGGGATCCCACACCGAGGTCTCGGTGAGGTGCGGATTGAAGGCCTTGAACCACTGGTAGACGGCATCGGTGCGCGCCGCCTGCACGCGCCGGAAGTAGCGCCGCGCATGATGCGGATGAATGCCGCTCGCCGCGCCGAGCACGAGGCTTGCCGTGCCTTCGGGCTTCACGCACGTCACGCGGGCGGCCGGCGACACGCCGATGTGCGTCGCGATCGCGGCATTCACATCGAGGCACATCTGCGCACCGGCTTCGAGCGTGTGCGCATCGAGGAACACCGCCGGCCGCTCGAGCACGCCGCAGATGCTCACACCGAGCAGCGCTTCACGATCATTGATGACGCGCGTGACCGGACCGAGATAGCGGATATCGGTGTACGCCGCCTGCAGCGTGCCAAGCAGCGCCGCGGCGCGGCACGCCGACAGGAAGTCCGCGGCCGTGTGGCACGCCGCCGCGTTGATCGTGGTGAGGTTGCACATCTGCCAGCCGGACAGACGCGTGCCCTCCGTCACCTCGGGCCCGCCGTGGCGCGCGAGCGCGGCGCGCGATTCGGCGTCCACCGTGAGGAACGGCGCGAGGCCGATTTCCACGCACGGATTCGCGCCGTAGTCGGCGTCGTCCACGAAGTAGAAGCCGGGCTCGCCAAACTCCTTCTGATACTCGAACAGGCGTGCGAAGTCCGCTTCCTGCGCCTGACCGCGCACAAGCACTGCCGAGTTGTTGCTCTTGCCGCGCTGTGGATTGGTCTCGAACCAGTTGCCCGTCTTCGCCGCGGCCATCTCGTCGTCGTCGGCGCTGAAGAGGCAGATGGTTGCGGAGCGACGGATGCCACCGCTCAGCACGGCGACGGCGATGTGCATGAGGATGTCGTACACTTCGATCGGGCGCAGGGCGCGCCCCGGCACCTGCTCCAGCACGCGCTCCACCGCCGTCAGTGCCTTCTTGAGCGGCAGATGACCGGGCGCACGCCCACCCGACGTGCGCAGCGGCATGCCGCGCGAACGAATCGCGCTGTAGTTGAACTCGATCTTGGTGCCGGTGAGGTAGCTCGTGAGCAACGCGTCGAGCGCGTCGGCCCATCCTTCGAGCGTATCGGGCACCGTGTGGTGGACCACGGGCAGATCATGCTCGGCCGCACGCAACGGGAACACGGGCAGCTTCGCGACGTGCTGCTTCTGGACGCTGAAGCCCACACCGGTACCCGAGAGCAGCAGGAAGAATGCCTCGCGGAACGCAGCGGTCCGGTCCATGTGCGTGAACGCACAGTTGAACATGCGCGCGTTGTTGGCTTCGATCGCGGCCCCGCCGAACTGCAGCGAGCGCATCGACGGCAGGATGCGTCGCGCCTGCAGCGCCGCTTCGGTCTCGTCGATCAGCACACGCAGTGGTGCCTGACCCAGGCCGGCCACCGGCTGGTCGAGCACGTCGGCGAAGCGGGCGCGGTGCATGTCCATGACGCGCGTGAACGCCTCCGCCGGCGTCTCGCGGCGGCCGAGTTCAGGACGCCAGCGCGAGTAGCGCGACAGGAAGATGTAGTCCTGCAGTCCGTTCTCGCCGTGGGCCACGAGGCGGTGCCGCGCACGCGACGCACGGTAGAGCACGTAGCGCTTGGCGATGGTCCAATGGCCGCGCGCCGCGATCATCGTTTCCACGATGTCCTGCAGCTGCTCCACCGTCGGGGCCGACGCTTCGTGCCGACGCGCGACGGTGTTCACCACGAGCTGCGTGATGGCGAGCACTTCGGCGAAGTCGCCCATGCCGAGGCCGTAGCTCGCCGCCGGGTTGTCGGCGTGCGGATTGGGCGCATCGTTGGTGCGTTCGGCGAAGAACGCGAGGGCGATCGCGCGCGTGATGCGCGTCGGGTCCCACGTGACGCGTCGTCCGTCGCGCTTGAGCACCTCGGTCACGGGAACGAGGGCGGGGACGTCGGTCGGCGTCGTGAAGGGGACCGGTGGGGCGAGCGTGGCCATGCGGGACTCCAGGGGTGGCAGGACGAGCAGGTGGAAGCGCACACCCCCGAGGCACAAGCCGCCGGCCGGCCACGCGATCACGGTCGCGTGCCCCCCAGACGACAAGAGGCCCCTTGCAGATGGACGCAAGGAGCCTCGCAGGATCGCGGGCGCGCTGGACGCCCACGACTTGCCCCGGCGAACCCCTCCCTCGAGGGTGCGCACGGACTCCGCGGCAACTGGCAGGTCTTCTGGCTCGGGATTCAGTCGCGGGAGCCGCCTTCCCACGCCCGAAGGGCGCAGTGGCCGGATGCTCCGTTGTCCTCCCTCACAGCGGCGGGGCCGCCCCGGGTTTGCACCGGGTTCCCTCTTGCACGCTCGACCCGAAAGCCGAGCGACCAGCGCCTATGTCTTGTCTGCTCTCACGAGCGGACGCCGCAACCTCGGGACGTTGGGCGCTGGTGTCAAGAGCGGAGTTTTTCGTCCGCTATTGACCGAGTCAAGTTGTCGGAATAAGCTCCGGTGTCAGCGTTTGATAATCACTCTCAACTTATGTCCCGATGTCGGATCGCCCCCTCGTCCTCGACACCCTGCGCGCGCAGTACGTCGCCTATCGCGCCGAGCATCCGTCGGCCTACCTGCGCGATGTGGCCCACGCCCTCGGCGTCAGCGAAGCCGAACTGCTCGTCGCCAGCCGCACCGAGGGGCTCACCCGGCTCGCCGTGGACGACCTCCCCGCCCTGCTGGCCGCCGTCGCCGCGACCGGCGAGGTGCGCACCATGACGCGCAACGACTGGGCCGTGATCGAACAGGATGGGCGCTACGACGACCTGCGCTTCTTCGAGCGCGGCATGGGACAGACAGTGGGGGATCTGGACCTCCGCATCTTTGGCTGGCGCTGGGCCTTCGCCTACGCGGTCGAAGACGCCACGCCGCGCGGGACGCGCCGCAGCCTCCAGTTCTTCGACGGCAGCGGCACGAGCATCCACAAGGTGTTCCTCGATGACGCCGTCGCGTTCGACGCCATCCGGGAGCGTTTCCGGCACGCCGAGCCGACCCTGGCGCTGCCGGCGGTGCAGCCCGTCACGGTCGAGACCGATCGGCCGGATGACGCCATCGAGGTGGCGACGCTGCGCGCGCGCTGGGACGCCCTCACCGACACCCATCAGTTCCACGGCCTGCTGCGTGAACTCCAGGTGGGGCGCCTGCAGGCGCTCCGCCTCGCGGGTGACGAGCGCGCGCGCCTCGTGAGCGCTGAGGCGCTGCAGCGCGCCCTCGACGGCGCCGCTGCACAGCAGGAGAAGCTCATGATCTTCGTGGCCAATACCGGCATCGTGCAGATCTTCATCGGCACGATCCGCAAGGTCGTGCGCATGAACGACTGGCTCAACATCCTCGACCCCGGCTTCAACCTGCACGTCCGCGATCAGGCCATCGCCGCGTCGTACGTGGTGACCAAGCCCACGGTGGATGGTCCGGTGCGATCGCTCGAGTGCTACACGGCCGACGGTGCCCTCGTGCTGCAGCTGTTCGGCAAGCGGCACGAAGGGGAGCAGACCCCGGCGGGGTGGAGCGCGATCCTCGACACCATCGTGGCCGCGTCGGACACGACGGTCGAGGTGACGGCGTGAGCGGGCGCTTTGATCGAGCCGTACGGGTGTGCGGCGTCGCTGCAGGGCTGTTCGCATCCGCGTCATTGCACGCGCAACGTCCGAGCGCGGCGAGTCCGCGCATCGTCTCCCTGTCGGCGGCAGTCACGGAGATTCTCTACGAAATCGGCGCACAGGACGGCATCGTCGCGGTCGCGCAGGGTGTCCACTATCCTGTCGCCGCGCAGCGTCTGCCGCACGTCGGCGCGGCGCGCACGCTCGCGGCCGAGCCCGTGCTGGCGCATCGCCCGTCGCTGGTGCTCGCCGATTCCGGGGTGCCGGCGGCCACGATCACACAGCTGCGCGCGGCCGGTGTGCGTGTCGAACTGTTCGGTGGCGATGCCGCCGCGCAGGTCGTGCCGCGCATTCGTGCGGTCGGTGCCGTCGTTGGTCGTGTCAGCGAGGCGGGCGCCCTCGCCGAACGGGTGACGCGTGAGCTCGCGGCGCTGCCCACGACGGTGCCGGCAACCGCACCGCGTGTGCTGTTCGTGTACGCGCGCGGCGCGGGCACCGCGTTCGTGGCCGGTGACGACACGAACATTCAGGACCTGCTGCAGCTCGCCGGACTGCGTAACGCGGTGCGCGGCGTGTCGGGCTTCCGACCGCTGACGGCTGAAGCCGTCGCCGCGAGCGGCGCCGACGTGATCGTGATTCCGGAGCGCGGTCTCGCTTCGGTGGGCGGGGCGGCGGGGTTGGCGCAACTCCCCGGCATCGCGCAGACACCGGCGGGTCGTCAGCGCCGCATCGTCACGCTCGATGATCAGCTGCTGCTCAGCTTCGGCCCGCGTACGGCGCAGGCCGCGAAGGCGCTGCGCGACGCGGTGCTGACGCAGGTCACCGCGCAGCGCTGAGGACGGCGTGTCGACCACCGCGGTCTCCATGACGACGCACGCGCGCAGCGCCGCCCCGACGAGCGCCGGCGCGCGTGTGCGCGCCGTCACGCAGCTGCCCCTGTGTCACGCGCGCGTGCGGCGGCGGCGGCGTGTCGTCGTCGGGCTCGGCATCGCCACCGTCGTGTGCGCGTTGATCAGTCTCACCGTCGGCGCCGCGCCGATCGCGCTCTCCGAGGTGCTCGCGGTGCTCACGCAGCGACTCGGTCTTGCGGCGAGCGACTCCCCACTCGATGCCGACGCCGTGGTCTGGGCCATTCGCCTGCCGCGCATCGTGCTCACGTTGGCCGTGGGCGCCACCCTCGGGCTCGCGGGTGCCACGTTGCAGGGCATCTTCCGCAATCCGCTCGCCGATCCCGGCTTGATCGGCGTGTCCTCGGGCGCGGCGCTCGCGACCGCGGTCACCATCGTGCTCGGGCATCGCCTGCTGCTCTCGCTCGGTGAAGCGGCGCCGTGGCTCCTGGCCGCCGCCGGCTTCGCGGGTGGCCTGGTGGTGACGTTCGCGCTCTTGAGCGCGGCGCGTCGTCACGCCGATCGTCTGGTCCTCACACTGCTGCTTGGTGGCATCGCGCTCAACGGCTTTGCGGGTGCCGCCACCGGTGCGCTCACGGTGGTTGCGACCGATGCGCAGCTGCGCTCGCTGTCGTTCTGGATGCTCGGCAGCCTCGGCGGCGCCACGTGGCCACTCGTGGCCGCGGCGTGTGTGCCGATGGTGCTCAGCGTGATCATGCTGCTGCGCTACGCCGATCGCCTCGATCTGCTGCTGCTTGGCGAACGCGAGGCTGGCCATCTCGGGCTCGACGTGAAGCGCACGACGCGCGGCGCGGTCGCGTGGGCGGCGCTTGGTGTTGGCAGCGCGGTGGCGTTCGCCGGCGGCATCGGGTTCGTGGGTCTCGTCGTCCCGCATCTCGCACGACTCGGACTCGGCGCCTCGCATCGTGGCGTGTTGCCGGTCGCGGCCATCGGCGGCGCGCTGTTGCTGCTCGTGGCCGACACGACGGCGCGCCGAGTGGCCGCGCCCGTCGAACTGCCGGTGGGGGTGATCACGGCGCTGCTGGGGGCGCCGCTGCTCGTGTGGATGGCGGCCCGCCGCCTCGACCGACCCGGCTGGAGCGCGTCGTGAGCGTGACGCCCTCGACCGCGCACGCCGCGGTCGCACCGCTGTCCACCGACGCGCTTCGTGTGCGCCTCGGCGCGCGCGACGTCGTGTGCGGCGTCAACCTCGCCTTGCATGCCGGCTCACTCGTGGCGCTGCTTGGCCCCAATGGCGCGGGCAAGTCAAGCACGCTCGCCGCGCTCGCCGGTGATCTGCCGGCGAGTGGAGGACGTGTGTCGCTCGATGGACGTGCGCTCGATGCGTGGAGCGCCACCGAGCGTGCGCAGCGACGCGCCGTGCTGCCACAGCACGCGTCACTCGCGTTCGATCTGCCGGTGCTCGATGTCGTCTGCCTCGGACGCGCCCCGTTTGGCGATGGGCGCGCGGAGGCCGAAGCCATCGCGACGGATGCACTCGAACTCGTCGAGCTCGGCCACAAGACGGCGTCGTCCTACCTCGCGCTGTCGGGTGGTGAGCGCCAGCGCGTGCAGGTGGCGCGACTGCTCGCGCAGGCCTGGCCCACGGCGGAGGCACGGGCACACACCTGCCTGCTCGATGAACCCGTCGCCAGTCTCGATCCGCGCCAGCAGCACCGCGTGCTCGGCGCGCTTCGCACGCTTGCCGATGGCGGTGCTGCAGTCGTCGTGGTTCTGCACGATGTGACGCTGGCGGCCGCTTATGCTGATCGGTTGATCGTCATGCGTGACGGCGAGGTGCTCGCCGACGGCACGCCGAACGCCGTGTGCTGTGCCGACGTGCTCGAAGCGGCCTTCGACACGGGCTTCAGCGTGCATCGAGGCGATGATGGACGACCGGTCATCGCCCCGCGGCCGATGACTGCGGTGGCGTTCAGCGGCTGATCGACGCCCCGGTCGCGCGCTCAGTCGCGCGAGACGGGAATATCGAAGTGGAGCACCTCTTCACGTGTACCCATCGATTCGTACAGTGCGATGGCTGGCTGATCATCCTCGTCGGTGTCGGCCTGCACGAACACCACCCACCCGCCGCGTTCGGCCGCGAGCGTGCGCAGTCGCTCGATGAGCGCACGCGCAATGCCGCGCCGGCGGTGCGAGGCGAGTACCGCCAGATCATACAGGTAGAATTCGCTGCGTTCCTGCTCGAACTTCGGCAGTTCATACGCGGCCAGGGCCCCCACGACCTGCGGGCCATCGAGCGCGACCAGCGCGATGAACCCCTCGCGGGCGAGCAGTCGTGCGACGTACGCCGGCCGTGGTCGCGCACTCGCGTAATTCTCAGGATCGTCGAACGCATCGCTGAAGCAGTCCAGCATGCCGGCGAACAGTGCGTCATCGCCGACGGTGAGCTGACGAATCTCGACAGGCATGCTTCGTGGTCCTCAGGAGTGATTGGTCACGGCGATCCACAGACCGTCTCGGTGTCTCGCTACGCCCGGTACGCCCGCACGCTCACCGGCAACGGCGCTTCATCGGCATCGGTGATATCCAGGCGCAGCGCATCCGCCACGATCGGCGTGATCCGTTGCGCGCGGCGATACCCGATCGTGCTGCCACGCAACACGTCTGTCCACGCGCCGCCGACGCGCGCCGAGAGCGTGAACGCCGCCACGCGCTGTCCGTGCGCGATGTCTTCGGCGAGATCCACGGTGGCGATCGACGCAGCGCGCGCGAACGTCACCGTGTGCTGAGCGCGACGGAGATCGATCACCGACCACTGACGCGTCGCGTCGGCCGTCACGTCGTCGCCAAACGCCGTCTCGAGGCGCGCGCGCATGAGCGCGAGATGTCGCACATCGGTGTCGTGCAACAGCCCGGCGCGCGTCGGCGGTACGTTCAGCAGCAGCTTGGAGTTGCGCCCCACGGAGGTGAACCAGAGTTGCTCGAGATTCTCCGGGGAGCGCACCTTCACGTCTTCGGCCGGGTGCCAAAACCAGCCTGCTCGAATGCTCACATCGGTTTCGCCGGGACGCCACACCGTGCCGTACCGATCGCCCTCACGCAGCGATCGCATCACCTCGTCACCGGAGAGCCCCGGGACGGGCACGATCCGGGGATCCACGCTGCTCCAGTTCGTTTCTCCGGCGACACCGATCTCGTTGCCGATCCATCGCACATCGGGGCCCGCATCGGAGAAGATGACGGCCTCGGGCTGCAGCTGCTTCACGAGCGCCCACGTGGTGGGCCAATCGTAGACCTGTCGCTTGCCGTTCGGGCCTTCACCATTCGCCCCGTCGAACCACACTTCGTGAATCGGACCGTAGCGCGTCAGCAGCTCCGTGAGCTGTTCGCGATACACCGCGTTGTAGCGTGGCGAATCCCCATAGGTGGGATGATTGCGATCCCACGGCGACAGGTAGAGACCGGCCCGCAGCCCCTCGGCGCGACACGCGTCGGTGAACTCGCGAACCACGTCACCCTGTCCACCGCGAAACGGACTCGACACCACCGAATGCCGCGTGGTGGCCGTCGGCCACAGACAGAACCCGTCGTGGTGCTTGGCGGTCAGGATGAGCGCCTTCGCACCCGCGGCCTCGGCTGCGCGCGCCCACTGGCGACAATCGAGCGCATCGGGTGCGAAAATGCGCGGTGATTCCGTGCCATCGCCCCACTCGCGGTCGGTGAAGGTGTTCACGCCGAAGTGCAGGAAGAGCGCGACCTCGTCGCGCTGCCAGCGCAACTGCGCGGCGCTCGGTCGCGGACGTGGCACGCGGGCAGTCAGCGCGGAGAGCAGCGACGGCGCACCGAGCAGCGGCGCGGCCACCGACCCCGCACCGAGGGCGGTGAGAAACGTGCGACGGGAAACGGACATGCGAACGGTGGGCAGACGGAAGCGAATCGGATGACGCGCGGTCAACGCAACGTGAATGTGTCGCGCAGCCGGATATCTCGCGAGGAGCCACCCAGCATGAGGCGGAACCGGCCCGGCTCCACGGTCCAGCGCCCCTCCCGATCGAGCAGCGCGAGCTCGCGCGCCCCGAGTGTGAAGCGCACGGTGGTGCTCGTGCCAGGCGCGAGACGCACCCGGCTCACCCCCTTGAGCGCAATGAGCGGTTGCACGACACTCGTGAGTTCGTCGCGCACATACAGCTGCACGACCTCGTGAGCGGCCCGATCGCTTGTATTGGTGATGCGCGCTGAAACTTGCACGCGCACCGAATCACCCGCCCGATCGTTGTCGAGCCGCACGACGAGCGAGTCCCACTGGAACGTCGCGTACGACAGCCCGTGACCAAAGGGAAACAGCGGTGCCCCGCTACCGTCGAGGTAATCGTCGCCACGCCCCGTGGGCTCGTGATCGTACGTGAACGGCACCTGTCCTTCTCGATCCGGCACACTGATGGGGAGCCGTCCCGACGGCGACACCTCGCCGAAGAGCAGGTCCACCAATGCCGGGCCTCCCTGCTCGCCGGGATACCACGCCTGCACGACCGCATCGACCTCATGCAGCCATGGCATCGTGATGGCGCTCCCGCCCACGAGAATCACCGTGGTGGGCACGCCCGTCGCGGCGACCGCACGCACCAGACGCTCCTGGGCGCCCGGCAGGCCGAGCCGCGAGCGGTCGCGGAACTCGCCTTCCTCGATACCGAGCATGAGCACGGCCGCATCGCTCGCACGCGCCGCCGCGACCGCCTCGTCGATGCGCGGCTCCACGTCACGTGGCACCTCGGCATCCCAGACCAGCGCGAACTTCGCATTGCCGCGCCGCTCATGGTATTCAAGGCGCAGGGTGTGGGAGCCCGCCGAGAGGTTCACGGGCGCAATCCATCGGCCCGCTGATCGCTTCTGCCACTGATCGAGCACGAGCGTGTCGTCGATCCAGAGACGCACGCCGTCGTTCCCGTCGATGCCGATCTGTCGCACACCGCCCGTCGGCACCCGCAGCACACCCGTCCAGCGCGCCGCGTACCAATCGTACGGCAACTCGCGCGACGGTGACGACAATGTCCACGTGAAGCTGATCTGCGCATCGACGCGTCGCACCGTGGGTCCGCCGGCGAAATCGGGATTGGCCCAGTACTCGCCCGCGAGGCCCGCACCACCGGCGTGCGAGAGCGCCTCCGCCGGCACCACGCGCAGCGAATCGTCCGATCGTCCAGGGCCCGGCGCGTAGCGCACGCTCACACCCGCGCGCGATGTGAGCGCTGTCCGCAGCGACACGGGCGTGACGCCCGAGCCGCTGTAGCCGCCGAAACGCACCGAGTCGGCATCGATGCCAATGAGCGCCACGTGACGCACATCGCGCGTGAAGGGGAGCACCGGTGCACGGCCACGACGCGGCGTGTTGTGCAGCAGCACGAGCGACGCCTGCGCGGCCTCGCGCGCCAGCGCGAGATGCGTGGCGTGCCCATTCCAGTACGCCGCGCTGTCGGCACGAAGCGGCGGCGCGTCGAACAACCCGAGCGCGAACTTCACGCGCAATACTCGCGCCGCCGCCCGGTCGAGCAGCGAGTCGGCAATGAGGCCATCGGTCACGGCACGCTCGTACGGCGCGATGTCGCGCAGCGCGCCCTGGAAGACGACATCGAGCCCGGCTTCGAGCGCGTGTCGGAAGGCCTCGGCCGTGTTGCGCTCGGTGCGGTGCAGCACCGTCGAACCCGAGGTCGCACTCGCATCGGAGATCACGAAGCCACCGAAGCCCCAGCGCTCGCGGAGCGTGGTGTGCAGCAGAAAGCGATTCTGCGTGGCCGGATCACCATTCACGCTGTTGTACGCGGTCATCAGACTGCGCGCTCCGGCGTCGCGGATCGTGCTCAGGAACGGTGGGAAGTGACGCGCCTCGAGCGCGCGCTCGCTGAGCTGGATCGACCAGCTGTCGCGGCCTCCGTCGCCCACGTTCACGGCAAAGTGCTTGGGCGTGGTCACGATCTGCGCCGATTCGAAGGCGCGGACGTGCGCGCGTCCCATCGCCGCACTCAGCCAGGGATCTTCGCCGAGCGTCTCCTCGGTACGTCCCCAGCGCACATCGGTGGCGAGGTTGATCACCGGAGAGAGCGCCATGCGCAGCCCACGCGTCTTCATTTCGCGCGCGGTCGCCACGTGCACACGGTGCACGAGGGCGGTGTCGAAGGTCGCGGCGAGGCCGATGGCTTGCGGAAACACGGTGGCACCGGCGTCGAGGATGCCGTGCAGTGCTTCCTCGAAGAAGAGCGGCGGGATGCCGAGCCGCGACTCGCGTGCCATGCGCTGCTGCAGCGAATCGAGAAGGAGCGCGTGCGCGCGTGCCGCACGAGCGGCAGGCACGGTATCGCCGATGCGTAGCTGCACCCCGAAGAGACCGGCTGACAGATCGAACGTCGCCAGCTCGGACGGTGTGGCCGGCGCCATGAACAGCTGCCGGAACTTCTCGACGCGGGTCATGCGGCCGAGCAGATCAGCCACGCGTGCGTCGATGGGCTGCGTGGCATCGCGGTAGCGTGGCGTCGCTTGCGCCCACGCGGAGCTGAGCGGTGCCGCGAAGAGCGCGCCGCACAGGGCAGCGCGCGTGAATCGGAAGCGCGCGTGTCGCGTCACTTGGGGGATCGTTCGGTGGTCAAGCGCTGTGCGAGTCGCTCCCGCGCGGTGCGCACGTATGCGCGGCACGCCGTCGGATCACGCAGCGCGTTCGCGTCTCCGGCGTCACGCCTGGCGAGCCGCTCGAACAGCTGCACGGCGCCGGGGTGCGGTGCCATCAGAATGTCGCACGGCAGCGACTCGAGCCGCGCGTGTCCGCGCTCGAAGTCGCGCAGCACGGTGGGATAGCGCGTGTTGGACGAAAAGCGAAAGCCGTCCTCGGCGATGGGCGTCTGGCTGTCCGCGTACACGATGTCGCGGCAGTCGGTACCATCACATGATCGCCAACTCCACGAGGTCCCGCCCGGCGTGTGGCCGCCCGTGAAGTGTGCGGTGATCTCGACGTCCCCAACGCGCACCACCTCACGATCGGCGAGTTCGCGACGCGCACGCACTCCCGGAAAGGGCAGCGCCAGCGCGTACTGCGGATCTTCGGGCAGCGCGGTGCCAAGTCGCAACATGCGTGCACTCCATGGGTGCAGCAGCACATCCGCACCCGAGGCACGCTGCAGCGCCGCCAGACCACCCGCGTGATCGAAGTGCGCGTGCGAGTTGAGCAGCACCTTCACGTCCTCGAGGCGAAAGCCGAGCGCGCGCACACTCGCCGCAATGAGCGGCGCCGATTCCGGCAGGCCGCCATCGATGAGCACATGACCGGCGGGCGACGTGATGAGGATGGCGCTCAGCCCGCGCGTGCCTACGTACCACGTGTTGCCGTGCACTCGGACGGGCCGCTGCGGTTCGTTCCACTCCGCGCAACCGTCGCAGCGGGTGACGGCGAGATTCACCGGCGGCGGGCTAGTTCCTTGCGCGCTCAGGGCACACGACGAAAGCAGGGCGGCGAGCAATGCCGCCGCGAGTGAGGGGGAGTGCATGACGCGGAATCCTCGCCCGCTGCCTCTCGGCGCGCAACGGCACGGGGCGAACCGGCTACGCACCCACACTGGCGCCCCGACGCAACTCGTGCCACACTCGTGGAGGCACTGTCAATCCTGAGAGCGGAGGGCTGCATGCGTCTGATCCCACTGGTGCTCTGCGTCACGCTCGCCGCCTGCGGCGGCGGTGACACCGGAGGGTCACTTGGCCCTGATGACCCGACCCATCCGGCCTTCGCGTCGTGCGGGAGCGGACCGCTGTTTACCCGGTTGCCGGTGGACGCGTCGCTCATCGATCTGGTGGCCGTCGTGGGCGGGGTCGGTGCGCCTGGACATACCTTGCCCACGGCCCACGCGGGCTTCATGACCACGCGGGCCGATGTGCCGCTCAGCGCGCCGGGCGATCTCGCCATCACCGCCGTGCGACGCACACGCTACGTGCAGTCTCCCACGCGACAGGGCGAGCTCGATTTCGCGCTCGATTTTCAGGCGTGCGCGCAGGTGCGTGGGTGGTTCGGGCACGTAACGCGGCTCGCGAGTACCATCGACACGACGCGCTTCCGCTGGTCGGAGTGTCGCACCTACGACACCGCCGAAGAACGCGTCGAGGCGTGCACGGCCACCGGACTGCGGTTGTTCGTGCGTACCGGTGACGCGCTCGGCGCCATGGCGCTCTCGGTCGAGCGCGGATTTCGGGCGCTCGATGTGGGGCTTGTCGACACGCGCGTCACGCATCCGTTCGCCGCGCCGGCGCGTCATCCGCCGGACAACCGCAGTGCCGTGTGCCCGTGGGACGCGTTCGACGCGGCGTCGCAAGCCGTGCTTTTCGGCAAGCTGCGCGATCCGGCGCGCCCGTCACTCGTGCCCTCGGGTACGCCGCGTTGCGGCACCATGAACGTGGACGTCGCGGGCACGGCACAGGGTGTGTGGGCCGATCCGGCGATCACCGGCGTGTTGGCCGGCGATGAACGCCGGTATCTCGCGCTGGTGAACGACCCGTACCAGCCGCAGTCGGCGCTCGCGCTCAGTCTCGGACCCGCCGAGCTCGGCGCACGTGTCGCCATCGTGCCGCGCCTGACGACCGGCCGCCACAATCGCGCCTTCGATCAGGTCACATCGGATGACGCGCTGCACTGCTACGGTCCCGATCAGGGACTGCCCACGCACAGCTGGTTCGTGCAGCTGGCGCCCACCGGGCGTCTCACCGTTGGGCGGGTCGTGCACGTCATTGGCGACTCGCCGTGTCTGCGCGAGCCGAGTGCGTGGCGCATGCCGACGGGTGCGCTCTCGTTCGTTCGCTGACGCGCATTCGGTGCACGATGTGAACGCGGTCACCAGCGATGTGATCACTGGTGACCGCCAACATCACGCGATCAGGCGCGACGGCGCCGCGTGAACCCCACGAGTCCCACCAGCAGCAGACCGATCGTTCCGGGCTCGGGCACCGGTGTCGGATCCGGATCGGGATCCGGATCCGCCGCGCCCACCGTCCATTGCAGGCTGTACGTCCGACCTTGGAATCCCTCGAGTGACACGGTCGCGCCTTCGGCCGGCAGGACGCTGTACGCGTTGTAGGGCGAGTAACGCACCGTAGGCGCCGCGCTCACATTGTAAGGCACGACGCCACCTGAGTTCCACCATGCGAACCGGTAGTTGGCATTGACGATCGTCGTCGACCCGAACACCGCGTCGAAGCTCCAGTTGTTGAGCCCCGCCGACACCGTGCGCGTGGCGCCGCGCGCCCGCACCGTCCAACTGCCGCCCACATTCTCCACGAGCATCGGTGCGATCTGCCCGCCCCCCAAGGCGAAGGCCGCGAACGACAGAAGCTCCTCGCCGATGCTGACCGGCGCGAACGGCGAATCAGCGATCCCGACCCAGTTGATATATGAGTCGGTCAGCGGGCGAGCGATCAGATCGCCGCCGTACGTGGTCTGGGCCGACAACGGGCCAGCCATCAACACGGCGAGCACGGCAACTCGCGATCGGATTCCAGGTGAGACGCGCATACAGCACCTCGATGGGACGACACGCGCCAGGGCCGGGCGCGACGGACGAATCGCACGATTCAACTGGTACGCGGATTGCACCAGAAAATCCTGACATCCCGCTGCCCCCACCCACCGTGCCGCCGCGCGCTTGCGCCTGCGCCACACGCCCCCGAGCTTCTGTTCGACGTCTCGCCGGCCCCGCCCCCAGTCGCCATGCCCTCCGCCGCCCACTCGCTCGCCGCCCGCCTGACGCCGCCGCCCGCCACGCGCGAAGACGCCGCCGACCCGCACGACATCACGCGCTGGCTCACCGCGTGGCGCGCCGGTGATCCCGAGGCGATGGAGCAGCTCATGCCGCTGCTGCACGAGCGGCTGCGTGACCTCGCCTCCCGTCATCTGCGACGCGAAGCCGAGGGCCACACGCTGAGCCCCACGGCCCTCGTGCACGAAGCGTGGTTGCGCCTCGTGGACCAGCGCGCAGCGGCGTTCGAAGACCGCACACACTTCCTCTCGGTCGCCTCACGCGTCATGCGCCGCGTGCTGGTCGATCACGCGCGACGCACGCACGCGCAGAAGCGATCGGCGCCGCTCGTCTGGCCCACCGATCTCGCCAGCGCCTCGCCGGAAACGTGGGCGCTCACGGTGATCGCCGTCGATGACGCCCTCGAACAGCTCGCACGCATCGACGAGCGACTCGCGCGCGTGGTGGAGTGTCGCTTCTTCGCCGGTCTCACCGAAGAAGAAACGGGTCGCGTACTCGGCGTGACCGCCCGCACGGTCCATCGCGACTGGCTGCGCGCCCGCGGCTGGCTGGAGCTCGCGTTGCGTGAGTGACACGATCACCACGCCCGACACCAAGGATCCGGCGCTCTCGCGCGCGCGCCGCGCCGCAGCGATCGTCGATGCCGCACTCGCCGTTCCGCACGCGGAGCGCAACGCGCTGATCGCCCAGCGATGCAACGGAGATCCGCTGTTGCGCGACGCCGTGCAACGCTGGCTGGACGCCGCCGAAGCGGCGGAGCAGCACGACGCGCCGCACGCGCTGGTGGGACCGGCGCTCGAGGCGCTGCGGCACGAGCGGGACGCCGACACGACGCTGAGCGGGTCACGACTTGGCGCCTGGCGACTTGGGCAACGCCTCGGCGACGGAGGGATGGGCGTCGTCTACGCCGCCGAACGGGCCGATGGGGCGTTCGAGAAGCAGGTCGCGATCAAGATCGTGCGCAGCGCGCTGCGATCGCCGTCGTTGCTCGCCCAGTTCGCGCAGGAACGTACGCTGCTCGCGCGCCTCGACCACCCTGGCGTCGCACGACTGCTCGACGCGGGCGTGAGCGACAGCGGCGTGCCGTACCTGGTGATGGAACGCGTGGACGGCGTCCCCATCACGACGTGGTGCGACGCTCAGCGCGCGTCGGTGCGCGAGCGCGTGCGCCTCCTGTGCGCCGCGTGCGAGGCGGTGCAGGCCGCGCATCGACTGCTCATCGTGCACTGTGATCTCAAGCCGGGGCATCTGCTGGTCACTGGCGACGGCGCCATCAAGCTCCTCGATTTTGGCATCGCGCACACCATGCGCAGCGCCGACGCGAATTCGCCCGCGCACACCGACGGGAGGTCGTATCGCGCCTTTACGCCGGCCTATGCGAGCCCCGAGCAACGTCGTGGCGAAGAGGCGACCACCGCGAGCGATGTGTACGCGCTAGGTGCGGTACTGCATCGCCTGCTTGTCGGTGTCACACCGCCGCAGGACCAGCTGAAGGTGCCACCGCGCCCCTCGACCCTCGCGACCACCGAGGCGGCCGCAGCGTGTGGGCTCACACTCGCACAGCTGCAGCGCATGGTGCGCGGCGATCTCGACGCCATCCTGCAGCGCTCGCTCGCCGCGTCACCCGCCGAGCGCTACCCCACCGTGGAGTCACTGCAACAGGACCTCCACGCGTGGCTCGCACATCGCGTCGTACGCGCGCGGCCCGTGCCGACCCTGGGACGTGTCACGCGATTCGCGCGTCGCCACCCCCTTGGCGTGTCACTCGGCACCGTCGCGCTGCTTGCGATCGGTGCCGGCTTTGCGGTCGCGGCACGGCAGACCGTACGCGCCGCGCGAGAGGCAGCGCTCGCCACCGAAATCAATGACGTGCTGCTCCCGTTGCTCGCGGCGCCGTATCCGTTCGATTCGACGGGACCCGGCCCACGCTCATTGCGCGGCCTGCTCGATGCCGCACGAGATCGGACCACCCCACTCGCCGATCGCACCGATCCGCGTATCAGCAACCTGCGTCTCTCACTCGCCAGCGGCTACGCCGGGCTGGGTGATGTCGAGCAGGCCGCGCAGCTCGCCGCAGAAGTGCTCGCCGTGCGCGTGCGTGCTGATGGTCCGCTCGCCCGCACCACCCTTGCGGCCCGCATGACTCTCGCGGCGTACGCCGGCGGTACGGGACAGCTCGGCGTCACGCTCGGCCAGTATGACACGGCGTTGGTCATTCAGCGCGCGCGCACCGACGTCGCCCCCGGCACCCTTGCCGTGTTGCTGCAGGCCCGGGCGCGCGCGCTGTTCGCACAGGGCCACAGCGACGCTGCCGAGCGCGACGAACGCGCGGTCATCGCGCTGTTCGATTCGCTTGGTGATCGCCACACCGTGCCGTACGCACACGCGTGGCAGGTGCTGGGCCAGATTCAGAAGTCACAAGGCCGACTGGTCGAGGCCGAGGCGAGCCTGCGCCGTTCGCTGGCGGTGCGTGAAGCGATGCGCGGCAACGCCGTCGAGATTGCCAACGTGGAAGGGGACATCGGCAAGGTACGTCTCGCGATGGGAGATCACGCTGGTGCGGCCGCGTTGCTCGCACGGTCTCGGGCACGCAAGGTGGAGGTGCTGGGCGCGCTCGACCCCGAAGTCGCTGACGATGACGTGGCGCTCGCCATGGTGGCACTGGCGGACGGCCGGCTGGCCGAGGCGCGGGCCGCTGCCACGACGGCGGCGGCAACGTACGATGCACTGACCGTCCCGGTCACGCGCGCCGTGCAGGCCATCATGCTGCTCACCGAGATCGCCATCGCAGCCGACGAACCGGCACAGGCCCGCCGCCTCCTCGAGGACGCCCACCGCCGTCTCGACGAGGCCGGTGGCGGCAACGCGCGCACGCGCGCCGTCCTCGATACATTGCGCGCCCGCATACCGGCACCCTAGCGCACGCAGCGTGTCGCTAACGATCGGGTCGCGCCGTCGTCCATAGGGTACGACCTCCGGACTCCGACTCGATCTTCCTGTATGCGCCGACCCGTCCCCGCTCTGCTGTGCTGCCTGCTCGCCGCGTGTGACGGCGCGTCACCCAGCGCGCCGGAAGCACAAATCCCGCGCACTGGACGCTACGTGGAGCAGATCCTCCCGCTGAGCGCGGTGCGCGTGACACGCGATGTCGTCTACAGCACGCGTCCGAACGCCGGCGGACAGTACACGTCCGGCGTCACGCGGGACGCGGAGGCGGACGATCCGGTGCTGCAGCTGCGTCTCGATCTCGCCGTTCCCTCCGACGCCACCGCCGCCAATCCCCAGCCGCTCATCGTGCTGGTGCACGGCGGCGGATTCGTGACGGGCGACAAGCGGGACCCGGAGGACTGGGCGGTGACGTATGCGCGCGCCGGCTACGTGGTGGCGTCGATCAACTACCGTCTCACACCCGGCAATCAGCGATCGGATTCGATCCGTCTGCTCGCCATCAATCACGCCGTCGAAGACGCGCAGAATGCCATTCGTTTCCTGCGCGCACGGGCGACGCTCTACGGCATCGACCCCACGCGCGTGGTCACCATTGGCACGTCGGCGGGCGGTGGCATTTCACTCGTCAATGCGGTTGCCGCCGATGATGCGCGCTTGCGTTCGGACGCACCGGGGGTGAGTTCCAGAGTCAACGGTGCGATCGCGAGCGGGGCCACGCTCACCGGCGAAGGTGACGAGGTCGAAGCGTGGCTCACCTACGACCCAATGGATTCGCCGGTCGTGATCGTGCACGCGCGCGAGACGGACGGCGATACCGGGAAGACATGGACTGGACACGTGCTGCCGTCACAGCGGCGCTTTCTCGACGCTGGCATCCCGTGCACAGTCGTGGCGCAACCCGATGGTACGCACACGGTGCCACTCGCGGTCGGTGGACCCTACTGGGACGCGTTGCGTCCGTTCCTGTGGACCACGCTGCAACTCGACGAGCGTCAGACCCAGACCGCGAGCACCTCGAGGAAGTCGTCGCCGTAACGCTCGAGCTTGGCCTGTCCCACGCCGGGCACCTGAAGAAGTTCCTCGGGTGTCGTGGGTTTTCTGGCGACCATTTCAAGCAGCACCTTGTCGCCGAAGACGATATACGGCGGCACGCCCGCCTCTTCCGCGAGTTCACGACGCCGCGCGCGCAGCGCGTCGAAGAGCGCGCGATCGTCACCGTCGAGCGCGCCGGCGTCGAGTCCGCTCCACGTGGCGGCCGTACGCACGCGATCACGCGGGGCGCGCCACGTCGCCCGTTCATTGGCAAGCAGCGCCGTGAGTCGTTCTTCGACCGATTGCCTGGTGCACTCGTCGCACGAGGCGTCGCACGGCTCGATGCGCTCATCGAAGTGCGCGACCAGCGCCTGGTGCCGACAGCCGCCGCGCTCGATGAGATCGAACAGTGCGATCGTCGCCGCGCGCGAGCGCCGGCGGTGAGCCTCGTCCTCGATCCGATCGAGGAATCGCTCGTGCGCCTTCACATCCGCCCACGAGTAGAACATCACGCAGTCGCTCGGCACGCCGTCGCGACCCGCCCGCCCGATCTCCTGATACCACGACTCGATGTCCTTCGGCATGTCGCGGTGAATCACGAAGCGCACGTTCGACTTGTCGATGCCCATGCCGAACGCCACGGTCGCCACGACCACGTCCACATCATCGCGCTGAAAGAGCTCCTGATGACGCGCGCGCACGTCGGGCTCCAGCCCCGCATGATATGAGGCCGCGCGCACCCCGTTCGCGAGCAGGTACTCCGTCATCGACTCCACCGCCTTGCGGCTCTGGCAGTACACGATGCCGCTCCCCTCGGAGTGCGCGCGCACGAGCGCGAGAATCTCGCGCTTCGTCTCACCGCCCTGGCCCTTCTTGCGGACGCCGATGCGAAGGTTAGGGCGGAAGAACGACCCCTTGAACCCGGCCGGCTTGCGCATGCCCAACTGTCGGAGAATGTCGCGCGCGACATCCCGTGTGGCGGTCGCGGTCAGCGCGAGCACCGGCACGTCGAGTTCCTGCTTGAGTCCCTGCAGGCGTCGATACGACGGTCGGAAGTCGTGTCCCCACTGACTGATGCAGTGCGCCTCATCCACGACCAGGAGCGCGATCGGACACCCCTGCACGAAGTCGCGCAGCGACCCATCGAGTGCTTCCGGTGCCACGTACACGAGCTCGTACTCACCGCGTCGAAACGCGTCGAGTCGTGCGCGACGCTCGTCGGGGTCGAGCGTGGAGTTGATCGCCGCCACGCGATAGCCAAGGCTTTCCACGGCGTCCACCTGATCCTTCATCAGCGAAATCAGGGGCGAGATGACAAGCGTCGTGCCGCCGAGCAGGCGGGCCGGGATCTGATAGGTGAGCGACTTCCCGGCGCCTGTGGGCATGAGCGCGATGCAGTCACGACCCGCCAGCACCGCGTCGATCACCTCGCGCTGACCGGGGCGGAAGCTGTCGTAGCCGAAGACGTCGCGCAGCACGGCATCGGGAGTGGCGGGCGAGACCATCTGCACAGTCTATATCCGTCCACCCCACGTGGACAGCGATCGGTCACAACATCCGCAACGCGCGCGGCATCATTCGACCGCCCACGTGCAATGGCGTCCGTGCGCTCAGCGCATGCCGCCGCGCGTGAACCGCGACAGCGGGAGGCCGTGCAGGCTGATGGATGGTACGATGAGCAAGTCACCACGGCGCAACTTGAGCGCCGACCGGTCGTAGAAGACCCCAATCTCGATCGAGACACCACCGTCGCGATCGCCGACGCGAACGCCGCCGAATCCTCCGATCGTCGGCGAATCGGACACCGCGTCGGCTGAGAGCGGGATCACCTGCAGCGCGCGCAGGCCGCCGTATGGCACCACGGTCGCGACTTCGTCGCCCGAGGTCACCAGCGTGGCCTCCAGATGGGCATGCTGGCCGAGGTTGACGAAGCCTCCGCCAAGCAGCACCGCTGTCGCCCGCCCGGCGCGTTCCCCACCGGCGTCGAGGCGCCGCTTCCACGTCACGATCGCACCGCTCAAGGTGGGGATGCGCACACCGATGTCCGTGCGCTCGTCGAGACCAAACCGCTGTTCGAGATCGTATCCCGGGATCGCCACGTCGCTGCTGTCGCCGGCGAAGCGTGCGCCGCCCGGCACAACCGTGAGCATCTGCGTGAAGGATCGCTCCCCACGCGCCAGCGGGCGCGCGGTGGTCGCGGTGGCGTACGGCGTGCAGGCGCCGATCAGCAGGGTCAGCGCGACCGCGATAGAACGGACCATGCGGGAGCGACGACGCATCAACTGTTCCTCGGAGCGTGTCCGATCCGGAGCGAGAACCACCAGCACACCAGCCGATCGGCGCGCCGGCGTGTGCGATGGCAAGCTCTCACGTGCTGTTGCGCGATGTCAACACGGCGTGTGCGACCGGGCGAGAGTCCTAATATTACCCGGATACTATTGACATCTATTTTTATCCGGATATTATAAGGTCAATTCTCACCACCTTCACCACGCCCCTCCCATGCACCACTCCCGGCACGCCATCGCCTTCGGCGACAGCACGCGCATCGCGGTCGGCCCCCTCGAGCACGTCGCCCTCGCCGTCGCCGCACGACTCCGATCAACGCCGCACGCCTCGGTGCTGGTGTTCGATACCGACGACAGCTCGCCGATCGACCTCGACCTGCGCGGGACCGACGACGCCATTCGCGAGCGCTATCGGAAGGCCCCGACCGAGGACACGCTCGACGAGACCGTCGCCAGCGGCAAGGCCGCGGAGCCGCGGGGTCGCGGCCGTCCGCGCCTCGGCGTCGTCGCGCGCGAAGTTACGCTGCTCCCCCGCCACTGGGATTGGCTCGCCACACAGTCGGGCGGCGCCTCCGTCGCACTCCGTCGGCTCGTCGAGCAGGCGCGCAGTCAGAGCGAGGCCACCGAGCGCCGGCGCGCGGCCATCGATACGGTGTATCGCTTTCTTCACGCCATTGCCGGGAACGCGCCAGGGTACGAGGACGCGCTGCGCGCGCTCTACGCGGGCGACCGAACGGCCTTCGAAGCGCGGATGGCCAACTGGCCCACCGACGTGCGCACCCATGCGCTGACGCTGCTCGACACCGCCGAGCCAGCGTCGGACACCGACGCGCTCGCGACGAGTGTGTGACCAATCCGGCTGTGCCATCCCAGCAACGGACCCTGTTGAGCCGCGCCCACAGCGACGGCCCGTGACGGCGCCAAATCGACGGATGCGGGGCGAAAATCGCGGCACGTTCCTTGAACAGGTGGGGGGCGTCGCCCGATTCGGGCGTTACCTCGAACCTGTGGAGCCCGAACCATGAAGCGCACCCTCTCGCAGTTCCTTGCTGGCGTCACGCTGATCGCCGCGTCGGCGTCGGCCGCCTCGGCGCAGTCCAACCCGGCCTGCGGCTCCGTCGCCGGCAATCTCGTGCAGAACTGCAGCTTTGAAGACCCGACGCTTGGGTCTGGCGCGCACTATCCCACGGCGCCAACGCCCGGCTGGACGAGCAGCAACGGCACCTTCGAGCGTTGGGTCGGCGGCTACGCCGGCTTCGCCGCGCGCGACGGCATCAGCCATGTCGAGCTCAACGTCAACGTGCCGACCACGCTGTCGCAGTACCTCACGACCGCCGCGGGTCAGCGCTACGACCTCTTCTTCTCGGCGGCGCACCGCAGCGGTGGACCGGCGACGTTCAGCCAGATCGACGTGTACATCGATGGCGCGTTCCTCATGTCCACGGGCCAGATCACGACGGCGTTCCAGTGGCAGGACTTCTCGGACAGCTTCGTCGCGGCGAGCAACAACACGCTCGTGGAGTTCCGCGGTCAGGGCACGGGGAGCTACGGCAATCATCTCGACAACGTCAGCGTCGCCGCGGTCCCAGAGCCGGCCACCGCGACGCTGCTGCTGATCGGTGGCGCGCTCGTCGCAGGTGCACGCCGCCGGACGCGCGTGCGCTGATCTTCACAACGTCCGACAGACCACGGGGCGGGCCGGCACCATCTCGGTCCGCCCCGTGTCGCATCGGCGGACACATGGCGCGTGCTATCGCAGGAGGACCGATGAAAACACCACGACTTGCTCCGAGCCTGGATTGAGTCGCCCCAGCCCACCATTCGAGACGTGGTGCACGGCCACTCCGATGAACAATGGGTCGGCCAGTCGGACGCTCAGCTCGAGTCCCGAGCGAAACTCGAGTGGGTAGCCGAGGACGAACTCGCCTTCGGTGAAATGACCCGCTCCCACACTCGGCGTGAACTGCAGTCGCGAAGCCAGCGCCACCGAGCGCAGTACGCCCGCGAAGACATACACGCTGCGATCCTCACCCGCATCGACACCCGCAAAGGGCTGCACACGCCACGGGAACACAGCGGCGTGACGATACTCGAAGCGCACTGTCGTCGAGCGATCGAATCGGCGCAGGTGCGACGCACCGACTCCAGCGACGAGCGATGCGGACGAACGCACATCACGCGCGCGAGCGATGTCGGCTTCGGGAACGGGTGTATTGACGGGCGACACATTCTGCGCGCCGCCGACGGCAGCGGGCAGTACGCACGCGCCAAAAAGCAACGCACCATACCACCGCGCACGCTCGGCGCGACTGTGCGCGCGACACGCTGTCATCTCACCGCGCGCCGCCAACTCGCACGCCAAACTGCACGGACGTCATGCGCGACCACGCATGTGACGTGACCGTGGCACCACCCGCGAGCGGCGTGACCTCACTCGACAGCCGCGTCCAGTCGAACGCCATCGCAATCACCGCGTAGCGAAAGAGCACCAACGATACGTCGCCACCGACCTGCGGCAGCAGGCGCGCCTCGCCGGTGGCATCCTCACGCTGTATGGGGAGACCAGCGTCGATGAACACACCCGGCCGGCCGAGCGCGGCACCACCGCGCACCGTCCCTTCGAGGCGCACGAAGCGATTTCCCACGAAGGAACCAGCCCCGATGTGCAGGCGCGTCGTGCGCTCCAGCTGCAAACCACCGCGCACTCGGCTCGGCCCGTCCGTGCGAATAAGGCAGGCGACATCACCGCCGCCCGATCCCACGAAGTGATCGGCGTTGACCACCGGGAACACACGGCCAGCCCCGCGCACATCGACGCCCACGGCAAGACTGCTGTGCCCGCAGTTCGTCTGGTAGTCATCGCTCGCGCCCGCGATACCGAAGCGTCCGGTCACACTGACCGGTCGGAGCTGCGCCGCCAACGGCATCGTCGCACCAAGCGCCAGTAACGCGAGCAGTGTCCCGCACCATGTGCGCAACAACGTCGAGGCGGGAATCATACCGTGACCTCCGCGTGCAGACACGTCGGTTCGCAGTTGGGCCCATTGGGTCGCACGCGAGAGTACTGGGGTCGCACGTCGCGGCTGACTTCGCCACCCGACGTGACGATCGCGATGGTCGCCGACACCTCGACGACGTTGGCAAAAAAGAGCGGGCCGCACCGCGCGACACTCTCGCACTCGCGACGCTGGACCAGCGCGCCCGGTACGCGCACTTCCACGGCAAACGCACCCGCAGGCGGGTTCGCGAGCGCGACGGTCAGTCCGTTCACACAGCCGATCAGCGTGCAATCGCCCGAAAACAGCGCGCTGTCACAGCCGCTCAGGCCGAACACCGCGACGAGCACCGTCATCATCATCCTGCGCATGCGTACCTCCTGAAGTCGCCATGCTCACCGCAGTGGCTGGACTTCACAATCTGTGACGCCGCGCACCGACGCGGAAGCAGGTGCGTGGAATGCTGCGTCGTGGAGCCTTTGGTGACACGACGTCGCCGGTGCCTTCGCTTCTCCAGTCGCCCCTCGGCATGTCCCTTCCCCGCCTCCGTGTCTGCCTCGCGACCGCGCTTCTGCTCGCGCATACGGGTTGTGCCGACGGCGCGTCCGACGTGCACGCCGGCCACGACCCGCTTGCGCCGCAGCCCGCGCCGAACCCGTCAACGCCCGTCAATCCAGCCGCCGACTCGGCGGCGCGACACGGCACGAACAGTCACGCCGTCGGACTGTGGCGACCCGGCGCGTTCGACAGCTGCAGCGAGGCCGTCCACGATCGCTACGCAGTGATCGGTCCCGACGGACGACGCTATCCCACGTGGCATCCACCGGTCGATCCGGCCACCGGGTGCACATTCGGCCACGAACACGGTCGCGACCCGAGCGGATCGGCGTTGTGGTCGGAGATTCGCGCGATTCCCTTCGGCTACGCCGCGGAGCAGGCCATGGCGTGGGCACCCGACGGGATGCGGCACGAAGACCATGTGGGACACAAGGTCGAGTGGGAGAACGACGTGCAGCTGCACTTCTCCCGCGACGGCGCACGGATTCCGTTCGATGTCCGCTGCGATTGGCTCACGAGCTTTCATCAGGGCACACACTCCCCGGACGCACTCACCAACAACACGCATGAGCTGCACTATCATGTGCGTTGTACTGACGGAACGCGCCTGCACGCGCGCCTCATGGCACGCGTCGGACCGCTCGGGCGGTTCGAGCGCGGGTGCGACAAGGGGACGTTCGTGGATGCGCGCCTCACGCCGCAGGCGGGACAGACCGCTGGACGCAGGACGCGATTGATTCCCGATCGCACCTGCGCCGAGACGCACATTCTGGTCGCGAACGGTGCGTGGTCGGGCTTCTCGGGCGGTCTCTACGAGAACTGGAGCACCGCCAACTACCTGCGCACGGCCGACGGCCGTGAACTCGCGTACTTCGATCCGGGGTTCGCGATCTTCAATCCGTCGCGCTACGCCGATCCCGCGCATCCGACGCGCGTGCAACGCACCCTCGATCTCTGCTATGAGCGCATCGGCAGCGGTGCGTCCGAACGACGCGCGCGTGGTGGACCGTGCGACTGGGGCACGGACGGCGGCACATTACGATTGACGTGGGACGATCCGCGCTCGCCCTTCACCGGCACCCATCGCGAGGTCTACTTCAATCAGACCTCGCTCGACAACGCCGACGGTCCGACCGTGTGGTACACTGACCCGTTCGGCGGGAACGCGTCGCCCACACCCTTTCGCGGCGCCATTCGACAGCGGCTCGGCGCGGTGCGCAATCGGCGCCCGTGGCCGCTCGAGTCGCAGGCCGTGGGCGCCGATCGTCCCTACGCAGCACGCGGGGTGCACGCACCGAACTGAGCGCGCACGTCACGAGCAGACGTGCGATGCGATGGGTGGACCCGGGGACCGCGTGCTAGTGTGCCGCGTCGTCGTACAACGCCAATGCCGGCAACGCGCGCACATACGACAACGTCCACTGCGGCCACCCACCGCGTTCGGCCGCGCGAATGCGCCACACCGTGCGCAGTTCAGCCCGCAACGCGGCGCCCTGCGCCGCCGGGAGACGATCGGCCGTCGTGAGCAGCGCAGGCACGGCGTCCGCCGACAACCGTGCGTGATAGGCAATGTCGAAAGGCAGTCCGCGCGCCGCACGCGCCGTGTTGACCGCCACGACGACCCGTTCGGGATTGGCCACGTTGAGCGAGGTCAGCCAGACCGCCGAAATCACCAGCACACCTGGCGCAAAGCGCGTGCGGACACCGCGCAGCACCGTCATGCCGAACCATCCGAGCACAATCGCGACCCACAGCAGAATCGCCAACGCGAGCAGTCGGTCGGCGCTCAGACCGTGATACTGCACGTACAGCCCGAGGCGAAACACCGCCGAGATGAGCACGGCGGCGACGAGCACCAGCAGCACCTGCCCCAACTGGCGGAAGCGCTGTCGAGACGTGCCCTCCGATCGATCGAGCACGTCGTCGGCCACGAGCAATACCGCCAGCACCATGCCGGCGATCACGACGAGTTCGAAGAAGCCACTGCGCGCGTACGTGGCCACGGTGAGGCCCGCGGTTTCTGCGAGATACGTCGCGCCACCGAACAGCGCGCGCAGCTGGAGCGTGATCCACGCGCCGAGCAGCAGCACCAGTCCCCCAAGCACCGGCAGCGCGGTGGCGAACGGCAAGCCGAACTGCACGTCGAGTGACGCCGTGCGCACGCCCACGCGTGTCACCGACCCGAGCAGGGCCCCTGCCGCAAACCACGTCGCGATGCCCACGAAGAGCACGTGGCCGATCAGTGCACCATCGAAGAGCGATCCGGTGTCCTCCACGAGTTGCGCGAAGAGCGGATCGGCCGAGGCGAGCAGCATCGTCACAATGAGCAGTACTGGTGCGGCTGCCAATGCACCAAGCCCGAAGCCAGTCGCGGTCCTCGCCGTCGGACGTGGCACGTCACCCATGCGCGCGTTGCGCAGCGCAAGCTGCGGTGCCCCGGTGATGAGCGCCGACAGCGCAGCCGCCACGCCGAGTACCGCATCACGTGGCTCCAGCGTGGCCAGCGAGCGCCCACCGGCGCGCCACGCCACGAGCAACAGGACGACCAGCAGTGACAGCATGTTCGCGGCCACAAGCATCTCGGCGTCACGCACGGCAAGCAGCGAGACGACGGTCGCGGCGGCCGAGATGAGCCACGTACGCTCACGCGTATGCGTGGGATCGGAAAACGCGGCGGAGGTCGCCACCTCGACGCCGGGCGTGAGCCAGGCGGTACCGAACGCGATCAACGCCCACAGGACGAACGTGAGCACCCCGGGCTCGGGACGCAGCAGGAGGTCGGCCGCGACGCCGAGACCGAATGCCGCCATCAGCAGCCGACGCGCGAGGATGGAGGTCACGTGGACTCCGTCGCGGTGACGGGCACCGCCCCGAAGCGTCGCTCACGACGGCCGAAATCGGCGAACACCGCATCGAGATGCTCGGTGGTGAGATCCGGAAACGCGACGTCGAGGAAGGCCAACTCGGCGTAGGCGCACTCCCACAGCAGAAAGTCGCTCAGGCGGCGTTCGCCACCGGTGCGCACCAGCAGATCGACGGCGGGCAACAGCGCGTGCACGGCCGCGGGATCGCGAGGCGCCTGCGTGAAGGCCTGTTCGATGGCGGCGCGACTCGAGTAGTCGATCGCCACGCGCAGATGAAGCCGCGTGCCGCCGGCCGTCCGTGCTTCGGCTGCTTCCATGGCCTGCACGAGCGTGGCCGGCAATCTGTCCCGCCGACCAAACATGGAGAGGCGAATGCTGTGGCGCACCAGCGTGTCGATCTGCGTGTCGAGGTGCGACGCGAACAGTTCGAAGAGGAAGCCGACCTCCTCGCGTGGTCGCTTCCAGTTGTCGCTGGAGAACGCGTACAGCGACAGGTTGGGGATGCCGAGACGCGCGCAGTGCTCGACGACGTCGCGTACCGTACGCGCTCCTCGGGCGTGTCCCATCCAGCGTGGACGCCCAAGACGATTGGCCCAACGGCCATTGCCATCCATGATGATGGCGAGATGTGACGGCAGCATCAGGCGTTCCCGACCTGGCGAATGAGGGCTTCCATGTGCGCGAGATAGCGCTCCAGTGCAGCGCGTCCTTCGGCGGTGAGTGTGTACTCCGTACGTGGCACGCGACCTTCGAAGGCCTTGGTGCACGTGATGTAGCCCGCGTCTTCGAGCTTTCGCGCGTGCACGGACACGTTGCCATCGGACGTGTCGAGCAGCGCCTTGAGGTCGTTGAACGTGAGGGTATCGTGCACCGCCAGCGCACTCACGATCGCGAGGCGCAGGCGTTCGTGAATGAGCCGATCGAGCGCGATGGGGATCGCGGTATTGCCGTCGACGGCAGTCAACGTCGTCTCCTCCGCGCGCGCGCGGCCGGTCGCGGGCGCCTGCGCCCGCGCCGCGTTGTCAGGTCGTCTAGCCACCGTGCCTCCGCGCGATGAACACGCCGAAGCCCACCTGCAGCATGCCGAAGCCGAGCAGGAGGAGGAGGGTGCCGTCAATCGCGGGCAGCAGCAGCGCCAGCGTGGCGAGGGCAAGGAAGGCCGCACCCATGAGCGGGACGGCGCGAATGGAGAAGGCGCCGGCGGTCGTCACGCCAAGGCCATAGAGCAGCAACCACACGCCTGGCAGCAGCCGCTGCGTCACGCGCGCGTCGATCCCGGGGGTGCTCGGGTCGACGAGCGCCAGCGTGAGCAGCGCGCCCGCGAAGATGGCGGGCCAGAACCCGAGCAGGAACTTGCGCGCCGGCGTGCTCAGCGAGAGCGCCCCGTCGCGCCCGACACGACGACGCATCTTGCGCAGCATGGCGAGGCCACCGAGCGACGCGGCGAGCACGGCGGTGATGAGCCACACCGTGAGCCAGCCTTCGGGCGACGGCTGTCGCGCCGCAAGCGGCGCCGCGATGCAGGCCAGCCCGCCCACCCCGACCAGTCCCCACCCTGGCACGTCGGTGAAGGCCGCCGCCCCTTCCATGGTGCGGCGGATGAACGACAGGTCCTGCAGCGCGCGATCGTGCAGCGCGGGCGGTGGGGTTACGGGCGGGGATCGCATACCGGAACAGACTCGGGGTGATGCGTGACGGTCACCGGCCTGACCGCGGTCGCCGCGAGTCGCGGCGTCGCCTCCGGGCGGAGGGAAGACGGTGCCTCGGCGGCCGTCGTCCGTCGTTCCGCGCGCTGCGCCATCCAGAGGGAGCCGGCAGCCAGCGCGCCACCGAACACGGTGCCGAGCACGGCGTCATCCTGCAGCAACGCCCACGGCACGGCCGGCTCACCGCCGATCCAGTTGAAGAGCGTGAGCAGCGCCGGAATACCGACGCCGCCGGCGGCCGCACCGAGCAGCGTGAAGCGTGAGATGCGAAGGTCGGCGACGCGCCGGCCACGGAAGGCGAGGCCAACGGCGGCGGAAAAGAGGGAGCCGACGATTCCGCCCCAGACGGCGACCTTGACGGCCATGCCGATGATGTCGAGGAAGCCGATCGACGCGGGGACCTCGCCGGCGAGGCGCATCACGTGCAGCACGATCACGGCGGCGACGCCCCAGCCGACACTCCAGAAGAGCGTGGTGCGCGCGAGGGCACGGAATCGACGAGCCAACGGTGACATGGCGGGTTGCGCGAGGGTTTGCGACAAGTACTTTGCAGTACAAAGTTATTGACGCTCACCCGCTCGTCAAGTCACAACCCGTCTCCGCTCCACATGCTCTGGCTCAAGCAACTTCGCGGCGCGATCGGCACCGGCCTCACCTGGGCGGCCATCTGGGCCGTCGGTGGGCTCACCATCGGCGTCAGCAGCGTGCTGCTGCCATTCCTGCCGTGGGACCGGTTCTTCGCCGTCTTCGACGCCCCACTTCCCGCGCTGGCCATCCCGGGGTTCGTGGGCGGCCTGCTGTTCTCGGGCGTGCTGCGCGTCGCCGCGCGCCGTTCCCGCTTTGCTGACCTGTCGATGGCGCGCTTTGTGGCCTGGGGGGCGCTCGGCGGGCTGCTCCTCACCGGCGTCCCCATCCTGCTGATCGGCCTCGACGTGCTCACGAACGCTGATCGATCGCTCGCAGCGCTCGGTCGCATCACGAGCGCGATCACCGTGCCGTTCACGCTGCTCGGCGCGCTCTCTGCCGCCGGCTCATTGTGGGTCGCGCGACGGGTGAAGGATCATCCCGAGGCCGACACCGATCGCATCGCGAGCCATTTGGCGAGCGACCCCATCGCCGCGGTGCGTGCGGGCTCTGTGGCGCAACGCACCGCGACGGGTATCGAGCCGCTCAGCCGCGACGCGACCGACGACGCGCGGTTGCCGCGAGACCGAGCACCCCGGTCGTGACCAACAGCAGCGACATGGGCTCAGGCACGGTCGCGGCGGGATTCGCACCGATACGGATGTCGTTGATCGTGGCGAAAATCGGATTCGCTTCCGACGCGTCGAGCGCGAGCAAGGAGATCGACGTGATGCCGCCGGCCGCGGTGAAGCCAAGGAACGATGACGTCGCGGTGGCGACATCGATCTCACTCGTCCACGTGGCAACACCGCTGTTGACCGTGATACGAAACGAGCCGGTCGACGCGAGATCGCCCTCGTCATCGCTCAGGAAGAAGTTGCCCGCCACGCCCACAGGGGCTGGTGCGAAGTCGCGAACGACGAGTGCGTCCGCGAAAAAGAAGTTCGAAAGCCACGTGTCGCGGACCCCGGGAGCGCCGGGAATGCCGCTGGGAAACAGCCCGTTGTCCGAATCCACGACGTACGAGTACGTGCCGGCTGTACGCACCAAGGGGGCATCGTAGAAGCCCTCTGTCGGATTCAGATCATCGAAGGTATCCAGACCCGCGCCGGTTACCGCCGACAACTACAAACAATCGAGCGTCGCACGCTCGTCACGTCGGATTGCCGTTCGTGTCCCAGGTCACAATGCGTTCCCGATCGGCTGGCTTCAGGTAGCGATCCGCCCACGCATCGTCGTACGTGAAGCCATGCTTCGCGAGCACCTCGGCCGGCACGCCATCCCACGCGTTCGGCACGTTGCCCACGTAGCCGAGGTCGTCCACGCCCATGCGCGTCGTGTAGAAGCCGGTGCATACGAGGCCGCGCAGGCGATGAAAGAAGCGCACGCCCGGCTGCAGCGCGGGCTCCTTCTGGTCGGCCCACGCGATGTCCTCCACGAGCTCAAGCTGCTGCGCCGCTGTGACGTTCACGAAGTCACCACCGAAACGACGCCGGCTCTCGAGATCGAGCCACGCCAATCCGCCACGCATGGGCGTCTGCAGTGACGGACTGTCCTTCGTGATGAACTCGATGAAGTCGGGCACCTTGGCCTCGGTCGCGCTTCCCGAGACCTCGTCCTTCGGGATGATGATGTCCGACAGCACGGCGATCGTCGCCATTTCGTGCGCACTGTAGAACGTCTCGGCGTTCACCTTCGCGTCGTGCGCGATCTCTTCGGCGGTACGACCGTAGCCGCCGCCGCCGGCTGCATTGATCGCCGCCTGCTGCTGCGCGAGTTCATCGGGCGCGCACGCGAAGAGCGAGAGCAGGCCGCCTCCGAGTGAGCCGGAGAGCAGCAGTTTGACGTGTTCGCGGCGATCCATCAGCGGAGCTCTCCCGTCTTGAAGCGGTCCACCACGTGATCAGCCGTACGCCACGCCAGCGCAAGGATCGTCCACGTGGGATTCTTGTCGGCCTGACTCACGAACGTACCGGCATCCACGACATACACGTTGTCGCAATCGTGCGTGCGACCGAAGCGATCGGTGACCGACGTGTTCGGGTCGTCGCCCATGCGTGTGGTGCCCACTTCGTGAATGATGCGTCCCGGTGCGGCGAGCCCGTATTCGTTCTCCGGTCCCGGCTTGGTGCCGAGCAACGTGGCGCCCGCCGCGGTGAGAATCTCCTCGAACGTGTCGTGCATGTGCTTCGCCTGCCGCCTTTCGTGATCGGTCCATCGGTAGTGGAAGCGAAGCACCGGAATGCCGTACTGGTCCACCACGTTCGGGTCGAGTTCGCAGTAGTTGGTGTACTGCGGGATGCTCTCGCCGCGTCCCGACAGACCGAGCGACGCACCGTGCAGCGCGCGAATGTCCCGCTTGATGCCCACGCCGTACCCACCGTTCCGTCCGGGGGCGCCGAACTGATCGGTGACGTACTGACGCATGGTGTCGAGCGACATGCCCATGCCGTAGCCGGGCATGCCGAAGCCGCCCCAGTACTCGAGGTGATAACCGCGGGGAAAATCGAGATTCTTCCCGTCGAGCCACCACGGCGTGTAGATGTGCATGCCCCCCACGCCGTCTTCGTTATAGCGATCACGGCCGATGAGCGACGGCAAGATGCCGGAACGGTCGGCACCGGTGGAGTCGTGCAGATAGCGGCCCACGTGGCCGCCCTGATTGCCGATGCCGTTGCGATGCGTGTTCGACGCCGAGTTGAGCAGGATGCGCGCCGATTCGCACGCCGACGCACCGAGCAGCACGACCTTGCCGCGCAGCTGATACTCACGCCGGTCGACCTTGTTGATGTAGCTCACGCCGGTCGCCTTGCCGCGCTCATCGGTCACGACCGCGCGGACCATCGCATTCGTGAACAGCTCGGCCTTGCCCGATCCGCGCGCCGGCTTGATGAGCACGGAGCTTGACGAGAAGTCACCGTACACGCTGCAGCCACGATTGCACTGCGCGCAGAAGAAGCACGCGCCGCGCTCCTCGTTCACGCGACGCGTGAGAATGGAGAGGCGCGACGGATACACGGGCACGCCGACCTTCGCGGCACCGCGCATGAAGTAGAGCTCGTGCAGACGCGGCTTCGGCGGCGGCAGGAAGAAGCCGTCGGGATCGTTGGGCAGCCCCTCGTTGGTGCCGAAGACACCAATCAGCTTGTCGACGCGATCGTAGTACGGCTTCACGTCGTCGTACCCGATGGGCCAGTTGTCGCTCAACCCGTCGTGATCACGGCGCTTGAAGTCCTTGGGGCCGAATCGGAGCGAGATGCGCCCCCAGTGGTTGGTACGGCCACCGACCATGCGACTGCGGAACCAGTCGAACTTCGTGCCCGATCCGCGCGTGTACGGTTCGCCCTCCAGCTCCCAGCCGCCCCACGCCGCGTCGAAGTCGCCGAAGGGGCGCCGCGACGTGCCACCGCCACGGCGCGGCGACTCCCACGGCCAGCGGAGCTGCGTGCGGTATTCGTCCTTGGCCGGATCGTAGTCGCCGCCGGCTTCGAGGATGGCGACGGAGAGACCGGCGTCGGTAAGCACCTTGGCGGCCATGCCACCACCGGCACCGGAGCCGACGATGATGGCGTCGTAGACGGGTTGCTGCATGTGCGGGTCGGACGGGAGAGGAGGCGGGAGGGGTGGGACGCCGCAAGATGTCCCACGGTACCGCCGGGCGACAGCACCTCCGTGCGCCCCCTTGCGCCGAGGACACCGACGATCCATTATACAACCACATGGTTGTACGATCTGACCTCACCGACGCCGACCTCGATCGGCTCTTCCGCGCGCTCGCCGATGCCACCCGACGCGACATCGTCGCGCGGCTGGCGTCCGACGCGCCGGCGACGGTGTCCGCCCTCGCCTCGCGCTACGACATGTCCTTTGCCGCCGTGCAGAAGCACATCGCGGTGCTCGAAGCGGCCGGATTGGTCACCAAGCACGCGCAGGGCCGCGAGCGACTCGTTCGCGGCAATCCGGAGCAGCTCGCCCGAGCGCGCGCGCTGCTTCTGGAGCTCGAACAGCGCTGGATTGCCCGCTTCCGCCAGCTCGACGCCCTCCTCGCCGAGCCCACTCCCCCGCCGGACCCTGCCCCATGCCCATCACCGACATCATCTCCGACGCCCAGGCGCTGACGCTCACCATCATCGCCGACTATCCCGTGCCCGTCGAGCGCCTGTGGGATGCATACGCCGATCCACGACAGCTCGAGCGCTTCTGGGGACCACGCGAATGGCCCGCCACCTTCACGCGCCACGACATGGCCGTGGGGGGCGAGTCGCACTACTACATGACGGGACCGAACGGCGAGATCGCCGGCGGCTGGTTTCGATTTCTCACGGTTGAACCCTATCGCCTGCTCGAAATGCAGGACGGCTTCACCAACGCTGACGGCGAGAAGGACGACGCCATGCCCACGATGCGCATGGCCTTCCACTTCGAATCCACCGCCACGGGTTCGCGCTACACGAGCATCACGCACTTCACGAGCGTCGAGGCCATGGAGCAGCTCGTGCAGATGGGCATGATCGAAGGGACCAAGTCGGCCATGAGCCAGATCGACGCGGTGCTCGCGGACCTCGTGACGTTCGCGGCGTCGTGCGCGACCGATGCGCAGTTGCTGAGCGATACGCAGGTGCGCATCAGTCGAATCATTCGTGGTCCGGCCAAGCTGGTGTGGCGCGCGCATCACGAGCCCGCGCTCATGCAGCGCTGGATGCTCGGCCCCGATGGATGGACGATGCCGGTGTGCGATGTCGCGTCCGCGGTGGGCGAACGCTATCGCTACGAATGGGCGTCCGCGGACGGCGCGCAGCGCTTCGGCTTCGAGGGCGAGTTGCTCGAATCGTCACCGCCGCATCGCAGTGTGACGTCGGAGCAGATGATCGGGACCGAGGGGCCGCCGGTGCGCAACGAGCTCACGCTCGTGCCCCTCACCGAAGGCACGTTGCTCAGTCTCGTGATCACCTATCCGAGCAAGGAGTTGCGCGACATGATCCTCGGCACCGGCATGAC
>ERZ1066121.489-NODE-489-length-36005-cov-11.778331_pt1 | contig 36005 bp, 29 predicted proteins | sample MGYA00382768_ERZ1066121 | MGnify/ENA primary metagenome ERZ1066121 (study PRJEB33369, sample SAMEA5778351) | biofilm metagenome | biome: Industrial cooling water; feature: Water cooling tower basin; material: Biofilm | place: United Arab Emirates | collected...
ATCGCCGTGCGGGGGTTCCCCCCGTTGAGGCGAATGGCGTTGCTGAGTGCTGAGTCTTACTAATAACTCATAACTTATGGCTCCGCCCATCTCAACCTTTAACTTATCAAGATAGTTAAGTTATACTAAAAAAAGGTATATTCTGCCTCTGCCAACAGTTTTAAAAGTTCTGAGTAGAAAGTGCTGAGTGCTAAGTAAAGTTACAACTCAGCACTCAGCACTCAGCACTCATAAGTTACTTAAAGTAACTCTTTAAATTTAGAATCGCTTTTCAAGGTTTTGAGGACTTCTTTGATTTCTTGAGTACGGTCTTTTTTCACGATAAGGGTAGCATTTCCATCACGTACTATAACTACATCCTCAAGTCCAATTGTAACAATTACATCATCCGGATTCGATGCATAAACAACGGCGCCTTTTGTATCTAATCCTACATGAGTAGCCAGTTCGACATTCTTATTATCTTCTTTTTTAAGAAGTCGTTCAATAGCATTCCAGTCACCAAGGTCATCCCAACCAAATTCTACGGGTAATACATATGCTAGACCTGTCTTTTCCATCAAAGCGTAGTCTATACTCTTTTTAGGCAGTTTGGGGTAAACATCTGGCCCATTTTTTTCTAACGGTTCGATAATTTCGGGAGCATACGCACGTAGTTCTTTAAGGACAACACCAGCCCTAAAAATAAACATGCCACTGTTCCAACTAAAACGACCCGTAGATAAAAAGTTTGCTGCAGTTTCACGATTAGGCTTTTCAGTAAAGCGGTTAACATGATAAGCTGGCAGGTCATCAAAGATACCACTTTTTTCACCTTGCTCAATGTATCCATAACCAGTTGAGGGGAACGTAGGCTTGATCCCCAACGTCACAATCGCATCTGTGGTTGCTGCTAGTTGGGAAGCTGCACTTATAGTGTCTACAAACACTGATTGGTCAGCAATCCAGTGGTCTGCTGGAAAAAAGCCAATTATCGCGTCCGGACCGTAGCGACGAGCTATTTCTAAACTAGTCCATGCAACTGCCGCTGCTGTGTCTCTTCCCTCTGGTTCAATAAGTAAATTATCGGATGGTAGTTCTGTTAACTGGTCGCGAACACCCTGCGCGATCAAACTAGAAGTAATAACCCACAAGTTTTCCCAACCAGAAGCTAAACCAAGCAGTCGGTCGGCAGTAGCTTGTAAAAGACTTCGGTCAGTACCATCGAGACACAAAAATTGCTTTGGTCGGTTGAGACGACTCAGGGGCCAAAAACGCTCACCTTTACCACCAGCAAGGATTACAGGAAAAAATGCGTTAGTCATATATTAGAAAACCTAAATTTAAAACATTACAAGTGTGTACTGGAAGCCCGGACACTGGCAAGTTTAAAAGCTTGCATTAACATAGCCTTAAGGGAGTGGCCACAGAAGTAAACTGGGGTTTTTCCCAGTTAAACGTAAATGGCGTTGGTTGAGTGGGGAGATATTTGTGGTTAAACAAGTAGAACGTAAAGATAATCAAGATACAGATTGGTCAGAGAATCAAGAGGCACCATCAAACTCAGAACAATCCCTTAACTATGGGACTGTAAATTATTCAGATAATACTACTGCAAATCCGGGTAGGAGAGCTCCTTCTATTCCTAGTCAGCTTCACCAACGGCTCGGTTTGTCGATGCCGCGTTGGTTATTCTGGATACTATCTATTGCAGTTGGGATGACTTTATCTGGGTTAATGGTGTCAGCTTTAGCACTGTGGACTCCGTTATGGAGCAGCGTTGGCAACAGCGATGATGAGTTACAACTGTCTGGTAAAGAAGGGGAAAAAACGCAGTTACCAGCAGATTTGTGGAGCAATATTTCACAATATAAGCTCATTCGTCCAATGAATATCCTAGTAATGGGAATTGAGCCAGTACCAGGTACCGTTGATGGTTCACCAGAAAGCTTTGCGGGTAAAAGCGACACAATGCTGCTAATTCGGTTAAACCCCGAAGATAAAAGTATGCGTGTACTGTCAATTCCCAGAGATACAATGATTTCAATTCCCGAAAAGGGTTTGAACAAAGTATCGCAAGCAAACGCTCAAGGTGGCCCTGTACTATCCAACCGGGTAATTAGCCGAACTCTAAATAATGCTCCTATCGACCGTTATATTCGGATTTCCACGAGCGGTTTGCGTCAGCTGGTAGATCAACTGGGGGGAGTCGAAGTATTTGTTCCCCAAGCTATGAACTACAAAGACACTTCCACCCGCTTCTCAATTAACTTGGTCAAAGGTTGGCAAAATCTCAACGGTGAACAAGCTGAACAGTTCGCGCGCTTCCGTGAAACCAATAGTGGAGATTTACCGCGTGTTCAACGTCAGCAAGCGCTATTAATGGCTATGCGCGAAAAACTATCGAGTCCGACAGTTGTAACTCGCTTACCGCAACTTATCCGCGTTATGCGAAAGTACTTCGACACCAATTTAAAGTTGGAAGAAATGATGGCACTCGTCAACTTCTCTTCTAACTTAGAGCGTGATAATTTTCAAATGACGATTTTGCCCGGTATTTTTAGCCGTCTCAGTGCTGACCCTAACAGCTACTGGATTGACTTAACCGGACAAGTTAAGCTGTTGAACGATTATGCAGGTGTTGGAATTGCAGGAATGCGTCCCTTGGTAAGACCTTTACCGAACCTAAAAGTTGCTATTCAAAATGCTTCAAATAAGCCTGGTGTAACCGAAAAAGTTATTAATACTCTCAAACAAAAAGGTTTTGCTAAAGCTTACGCATCCACAGACTGGTCTGACACCCAGCGCGAAACACAAATAATTGTCCAACGAGGTGACCGCGAGCTTGGCGAACAAGTTCAAAAAGCTCTTGGTCTGGGACATGTCGAAGTTGCTGCTACAGGTGACCTCGAATCTGATATTACAATTCGCGTCGGTAAGGATTGGAAATAGAAAATAGTTTCAAAATTTTGTAGAGACGTTACATCTAAGTCTCTGCCATAAATAAAAAATATTTCCCTCCGAATAAAAATTGGAGGGTTTTTTTTGACTATAAATTTCTGACTTAATCAAATACTTTATCTTCAAAAATCTTGATAATTATCAAAATATAGTCATTTATGGCTAAATAACTTCAATATCAGTATATACCTTTATGGTGTTACATATAGCAAAATCCTGGGCACAATATCTTTAAAAGGAATTTTAATTTTATTTTATATGCCTAGTTACGATTTTGCATTGAAGAAAAAATCTAGCAAAAAGCGAGTTTTTAGCTAACATGAGCCATGAACTTCGCACACCCCTAAATCGTATTCTTGGCTATGCTCAAATCCTAAATCGTTCTAATACCTGGGGCGATAAAGAAAAAAAAGGCGTAGAAATTATTTACCAATGTGGTTCGCATTTACTAACATTAATCAACGATGTATTAGATTTATCCAAAATTGAAGCTCGTAAATTAGAACTATATCCTAGAGCATTACATCTCCCTTCCTTTTTACAAGGAGTTGTAGAGATTTGCCGCATCCGCGCCGAACAAAAAGGTTTAGAGTTTATTTATACTGCTGATACTAAGTTACCCGAAGGTATTGAAGCTGATGAAAAGCGTTTACGTCAAGTTTTAATTAACTTACTAGGTAATGCAATTAAATTTACCGACAAAGGTTCAGTAATCTTCAATGTCGAAACTCTAACAAACTCAGCACTCAGCACTCAGAACTCAGCACTAATTAAACTACGTTTCCAAATCCAAGACACAGGAGTTGGAATTGCACTAGACGAAATAGAAGCCATTTTTAAACCATTTGAACAAGTTGGTTCAATCGCACGAACTTCTGAAGGTACAGGACTTGGTTTATCCATCAGCAGCAAAATAGTTAACCTAATGGATAGCCAAATACAAGTCAAGAGTCAATTAGGAGTTGGAAGCAATTTCTTTTTTGATGTTGATTTACCTGTTGTAACTAACTGGGTAAAGGACACAATGAGCTATTCTGAGCAAAACATTACTAGTCTTCGTACTTTTTCGCGTGCGGATAGTGAATATCCAACAGAGTTTAATATTCATGATGGCTTGGATAGCACTATTTTAATTCTTAAACATCGTTTAAAAGCAGATGAAAATCGTCCTGCTATTGAAGTCATTTGTAATTATGGTAAACTTCCACAAGTTGAATGTTATGCAGGACAGCTTAATCAAGTTTTTATGAACTTATTAGCAAATCCTATCGATGCTTTGGAAGAATCAAATAAAGGGAAAAGTTTTGAAGGAATTCAAGCAAACCCAAATATAATTACAATTGTAACTGGGTTGAGTCGAGATGAGGAGTCAACTATTATCCGAATTAAAGATAATGGTGTTGGGATGTCTGATGAAATTAAAAATAAGGTTTTTGAACATTTATTTACTACTAAAGCTGTTGGGAAAGGGACAGGGTTAGGTTTGACTATCGCGCGTCAAATTATTGTTGATAAGCATTATGGTAGTATTGATGTAAATTCAAGCGAAAGGGAAGGTACGGAGTTTGTTATTACAATCCCCATAAGAAACCGGGTTTCTGTTGATGTCTTATAATAAGTAAGATGATTTTGTGTAGAAACCTGGTTTCTTTTGAGCTTATGAAAAAAATATTACGTGGTGTTGTTACTTTAATAACGATACTTGGTTTGGCGTGTTTACTTGTGATGTTTAATGCCAAGCCAGGATATGCTCAAATTAATACAATCAACTATAACAACGCCAGTTTAGAGAATCGTGATTTCTCTAATACTGATTTAGTAGGTGTAAATTTTGTTGCAGCAGAAATGCGTGGCACCAATTTCAAAGGCGCCAACTTAACCAATGCGATGTTTACCAAAGGCGTAATGCTCAAAGCCAACTTAGAAGGAGCAAACCTCACAGGCGCCTTAGTAGACCGCGTTACCCTTGATAATGCCAATCTTAGAAACGCCATATTCACTGATGCAACACTAACTCGCAGTCGCTTATTCGATGCCGATATTACAGGCGCCGACTTTAGTAATGCTCTTATCGACCGCTACCAGGTAAGTTTGATGTGCGAACGCGCCGACGGTGTTAACCCAGTGACTGGTGTAGCAACAAGAGATAGTTTAGGTTGTAAATAATTGATTAAAATTTGCCTGACAGAATAGTCACTTTCATGTTAAATGTTCAACAGATAAGCGCCCTCACCTGAAGATTCGGGTATTATTTGTGTCACAAGAACAAAAAAAAGTAACTCGCTCCCTGGCTGGTATTGCTGGTATTGTAGCTGCTGCTACCATTATTAGTAAAGTTGTAGGTTTAGTGCGCCAAGTCGCTATTGGCGCCGCGTTTGGTACAGACGCAATTGCTGAAGCCTATAACTTCGCTTATATCGTCCCCGGATTTCTACTGATTTTACTGGGGGGTATCAACGGTCCGTTTTACAGCGCAATTGTTAGTGTTTTAGCAAAGCGGAAAAAAGAAGAAGCTGCACCTTTGGTGGAAACGATGACGACGCTTGTTGGTGTCGTGCTTTTGGCAGTAACAATTTTACTGGTAGTTTTTGCCGGAAACCTGATTGATTTAACAACACCTGGTTTAGACCAACGTCCTGATGGAGAATTAATTAAAGCAATTGCCACCCGACAACTTCAAATTATGGCGCCGATGGCAGTGCTAGCAGGGTTAATTGGTATTGGTTTTGGTACTCTTAACGTTGCCAATCAATATTGGTTGCCTTCGATTAGTCCTTTACTATCGAGTATTACGGTCGTCATTGCCGTTGCATTTCTAGGATTGCAGTTAGGAAAAAATATTTACGCCGCAGAAAATGTTATATACAGTGGGGCAATTTTAGCGGTTGGTACAACTGCGGGCGCCATATTACAATGGGCAGTTCAACTTGTCGCACAAGCGCGCATTGGCATGGGTGGTTTGCGACTGCGATTTGACTTTAATCAACCAGGTGTGAGGGAGATAATGAAAATTATGCTTCCGGCAACCTTTTCTTCTGGAATGCTTTATATTAATTGGCAGATTAATTCTATATTTGCTTCTTATATTCCTGGCGCCGCTTCTGGATTGAACTACGCCAATTTACTCGTTCAAACACCTCTAGGAGTAATTTCTAATATTGTATTAGTTCCGTTACTACCTATATTTTCTCGTCTTACTGACCCACAAGACTGGGGTGAATTAAAGCAGCGCATCCGTCAAGGACTTATTCTGTCGGCATTTACAATGTTGCCTTTGGGCGCCTTAATGATTGCTTTATCACAACCAATAGTAAATTTAGTATATAAACGAGGAGCATTCGACCAAAAAGCTTCTGATTTAGTTGCTTCACTGCTGGTTGCTTATGGTGTCGGCATGTTCGTTTACCTTGGACGCGATGTTTTAGTACGGGTGTTTTATGCTTTGGGTGATGGAAATACGCCATTTCGCATTAGCTTGTTTAATATTGTTTTAAATGTCGTGCTTGATGTGATTTTCATTAGGTCATTTGGCGCCCCTGGTTTAGTACTAGCAACCGTAGGAGTAAACTTAAGTTCTACCTTAATGCTTTTGTACTTACTCGACCGCAAAATCGGTGGTTTACCGTGGGTCGAGTGGAGTTTGCCTATTTTAGGATTAACTGCTGCGAGTGTTGCAGGTGGAATTTCTAGCTTTGCCACATTACAACTTGTGGAACGGTTTTTAGTTGGCAACGAAAATCTACTAGTTTTACTAATTAAACTTTCTGTTGCAGGACTTGCAGGGTTAATAGTGTTTGGCGCCATTACTACTGTGATGCGAATACATGAAATCAACAGCTTTGTCGTAAAAATGCGGCAAAAAATATTAAAAAGGTAGTTCTAATATTGATCCCCTTAATAAGGGGCTTAATTTATTGTGGAATTACTTCTTGTGGAATGGGCATCCTTGCCCGTTCCTCCCATACTATTAACAATCTTGTAAAAACTCATTTACCTCTGCCACAATCCATTTTTTCTCTGCTGAATTTAAAAGCCAACCAAAGTTGTATTTTTGTCGTTTAACTCTGAAAGTACAAACAGTATTGAATTCTCCATCTGCTGTAGTAGCAAAGCTTATTTCTGCTGGCTCTATTAAAAATTTACTCATATCAAAAGTATTTCCACGGACGTATCTATAACGCCGACCTAACAACCATTGCTGTAAGCAAAATTTATCACGTTCTATTTCTAGATGTATTCGCGATGTTGCTAATTTAATAAAAAATAATAATTGCCATATACTTAAAGCTGCAAATAATAGTGGAAACATCCATAAAATAGGAGGAGTTGTAGAATAATTGGGAGCGCTAATAATTAAAGTAAGCCAGTAGGACAAACCAAAGAAAAGCACTGCAAAAAGTGCTAGCAGTTGACTTTCCTTAGTACGGAAAAAAACCGGATTAATCTTAAGCACAAGTCCATCACCATCATTAAAGTAATCAAGATGACTTTGTGTCAGGAAGTTTGGTTTTATAGTGTTAGCAGTTGATTTTAATGATTGTTCATCCTGCAAAACAGCTAATGCTTCACTTGCTGAAGCAAAACGGTCTTCTGCAACTGGTTCTATCATACGTTTTAACCATTTTGCAAATTTTACCTTAACATTTGCCGAATACTGAAAATTTATTCTTAAATTACGTTGTGGTAAATCTGAAGGTAACTTTCTTGTCAACAAATAGATTAAAGTCGTTCCTAGACCATATAAATCTGTAGCTAATACTGCTTGCCCTCGAAACTGTTCAGGCGCCATATAACCATATGTCCCTACAACGGTACTGCTACCAGTTACAGTATTATGATAGACATCTTGTACTGCGCCAAAATCAACTAAAAATATCTTTCCATCATTTCGACAAATTATATTTTCTGGCTTGATATCACGATGAATAACTGGTGGAATAAGTTGCTGTAAATATTCTAATATACATAGTATTTGAATTGCAATTTCTCTAACTTCGCGTTCATCTGGTTGCCATCCTTTTTCTATAAGTGTACTTAACGGTTTACCAATAGCTACATCTTGTACTAAATAAAAACAACTATTGCGACCTTCATCAGCTTTAAAATAATCTAAATATCTTGGAATTCCTGAATGATTTAGTTGAGCAAGAATTTTGGCTTCTCTTTCAAATAATTCTAAAGCTTTAAAATCTTGCATTCGTTGCAGCGATAAAACCTTAATTGCAACTTGATTTCCTGTTGATATTTCTTCCGCAGCATAAGTAATACCAACACCACCTTGACCAAGAATATTTTGGATGCGGTATTGGTGGGCAATTATGTCTCCTGTTTTATGAGGTAGTTGCATAGTGTTAATACTAAAATATTAAAATCTAAATAAATTTTGATTGATGTAATAATGTTAAGTAGTTAGCTACGGTTTTGCTTTCCCCCCTTTTGCTTGAAAAGTTTTATTAAATTGGTGTTATAACCCCTTAGAGCTAGGTCTAGTGGAGTCTCTCCATCATTTGTTTTTGCGTTGACATCTGCTCCATTTTCAATTAAAAATTTTGGAATTTCAATTTTATTATCAAAATTAAGACCGAAAATAACTGAATGTAGAGGTGTCCAACCATCTGAGTTTTTAGCATTAATATCTGCACCTTTATCAAGTAAAAATTTCATGAAGTCTTTATCAGATGCGGCTAAATGCACAATTGAGAGATTGCCAACTGGATGCCTTATACTAATACTGGCGCCTCTATTAATTAATAGTTTTGCAATTTTTGTATTATATTGAGAGTTAGGATGACCAATATCAATTGCAATATATAAGGGAGCCTTTTGTTCATTATTTAACGCATTAACGTCAGCACCATTTTGCGTTAAAAAATCTACTAGTTTGTAGTTTTTGTTAAATACTGCTGCGTGAAGTGCTGTGTTACCATATTCATCTTTTGTATTAATATCAATACCATTATTAATAATTACTTTAGCTAACTCTACCGATTTGACTTGATGTAATAATAATGTATGTTCTAATGCGTTTCCGTTTTGTATATTGGAATTTATTTTGGCACCATGCTTTATCAAGTAATTAACTAAAGCAATCTGTTGATTATTAACTTTATCTAATGAATTTAATAATTCAATTACCATATAAAGCGGTGTTTTACCTTGAGCATCGCGTGCGTTAACATCGGCGCCTTTAGCAATAAGATATTCAACTAAATCTATAGATTCAGTATCTTTAATAACAGCTAAATGTAATGGTGTTTGTTTCAGTGCATTTCTTATATTGACATCAGCACCTTTATTGACTAGCAGACTTGCTGATTTTTGAGAATTAACTATATGCAATGCAGTTTGGCCATAATAATCTTTTTTATTAATGTCTGTCATTTTTGAAACAATCAACTGCATTGCTTCGTTTGATAAGTTTTTATTTTGTAACCAACAGTTTAAAATTACTTCTTCTCTATCAGTAAGGGAGTACATGTTACCACCGTGATTAAGATAATCATCAATAATGACATTAGGATTGTCTGAGTAGCAAATTTCAGGGGGAAAATATCTGACCCATCCCCAAACTTGCCATCGATAACAATAAGCATATATAGCAAATGCCATAGTTATCGATAAAACAATAGTTGATGCTAGTAATGAATTTTTTATTTTATCTTCGTCAAAACCTAGTTGCCGACGCTTTAATGTTAAAAGTGCTATTTTCGCTGAAGAAAACCTCTGTTCCATGTCTGGTTCCAGCATTTTCTCTAACCAACTAGCTAATTGCTCAGAAACTTGAACGCGCGTTCTAAAGTTAATTTTTAATCGTTCTTGTGGTAATTCCGCAGGTGAGCGATGAGAAAGTAAGAATAATAGTGTTGCACCTAAACCATACAAGTCAGTCGCTGCAACAGTTTGACCGCGAAACTGTTCTGGTGCCATATAACCAAATGTACCAACAACAGTACTTCCACGCGCTACTGTATTTTGATATGTATTTGTTACGGCGCCAAAATCAACCAAGTAAACTTGCTGTTTGTCATATATCAAGTTTTGAGGCTTGATGTCGCGGTGAAAGACGGGTGGTGTTAAGTTATGAAGATAAATAAGAATTTCTAAAACTTGTGCAGCAATTTTCCTCACTTCGCGTTCGTTTGTTCGCCAACCTGCTGCTACTAACTCGGCAAACGATTTTCCTGGCGCCCGCTGTTGCACTATATAAAATGAACGATTTTCTGGCGTGTCAATTTCAAAATAGTCTATGTAGCGAGCTATTGCTGGATGGTTAAGTTGGGCAAGGGTTTTTGCTTCGCGTTCAAACAATTGCAAAATTTTCCAGTCGTTGAGGTGGTGTAATGATAGTGCTTTGATAGCAACCTCTTCTGTGGTTTTCAAGTCTTTGGCTACGTAAGTAATACCAACCCCACCCTGCCCTAAAACATCGGTAATTTGATATCGCTGTGTAATTATGTCTCCTGCCTGATGCATCCTGGTTATCAGCTCATTGTTAAGTAAAGTGTTGCTGAATAAGCATTCTACAAATATTTACTTTGAAACGTCAGGCGTATATTTTCGTAAAAAATGTAAAAAAAGCTTAAGTATTATTATCTCACCCAATCGGGTGATTTTTTGAAAATCCATATTCCTATATCAGTATATAAATAAATTACAAGTCAAAATAGCTACACTAGATATAAGCATCGATGACAAATAACCCTAGCGAGGAGTCAATATGAGACTAGTAGCTTCTGCGTTGTCTGTAGCTTTCGTTACATCTGCTGTTGTATCGGCTGGAATTGCTAGTGCGGACACAGGAATGCAAGGTAGCTATATCGGTGTAGGCGCCGCCGCAGGTTTGACCAATGGTGGACGTAGCAATGATGCTGCAAAGTTAGGTGGCGCCGTTCAAGGTCGTTTTGCAATTCCTAATACTCCTGTTTCTGTACGTGGTGCTGTTTTATTTGGTGGTGATGCAACTGTTGTTGCTCCTACCCTCACGTATGACATTCCTGTAGCTAAAAGTACCAATATTTATGTTGGTGCTGGTTATTCATTTGTTACTACAGAAGGCAAAGGAACACAGTTAGGAAATCGCAATGCAGCTTTATTGACTCTAGGTGCGGAATCTGCTGTGAGCAAAAATATTGTTTTGTTCGGAGATGTAAAATACGCAATTGATGCATACAAAAGAAGTTCTGGCGATGCATTAAGTATCCAAGCTGGCGTAGGATACCGCTTCTAAGTAGTCAATCGGTTTTGCCTTGAATTAATATTTTTTGCTTAGGGTAGATATTTAATTATTTGCCCTTTTTTTATTTTAACTTGTCAATTGTGAATGTGGGGGGCGGGCAGGGATGCCCGCTCCACAAGATTAACTGTTTTATAAGATTAGCTGTTTTATAAGATTAGCTGTTTTATAAGATTAATTTTAAATGGTGGAGGTTAAACCTACACGGAAGGTGAAACCGGGACTGTAAATACGATTTACTTTTTCGTATTGTTCTCCTAATAAGTTTTCTAGGTAAAATGTTAAGCCTAAGTTGGATGTTACTGGTATGCGGGTACTGAGGTCTAGGTTGAAGTAAGAGGGTACAAAATCTGTGTTTCTGTCTCCTGGCGCCGCGAATAATGCTCGACGGGCGCCGCTGTTGTAGGTAGCATATAAGTTAGCTTGCCAGCCATTTTTTTCGTATCCAACACCTGCTTGAAGTAGTGAGTAGGGTATTAAGCCTAACTGTAAACCTCTATCTGCTCCTGTTTTAACTTGGGCATCTGTATAAGTGTAGTTTACAAAAGTTGACCAATCACGCGCGACTTTCATTCTTAGTGCAGCTTCAAAACCATTGGTGTCAACTAAGCCAATATTTTGCCATTGCCCTCGAATAACGCTAAGGGTATTATCGATACTGCTGCCAAAATAAGTAAATTGCCCGATTATATCTTTGGTAATGTTAATATCTATGCCAGCAGTCCAAGATGTGCCTGTTTCTGGTTCTAAATTGGCGTTTGGCAACCAACCATGTACTGTGTCGTATGTGTATAGTTGGTCTAAACCTGGGTTACGCTGTCCATAAGCTAAACTACCACGTACAGCGAGATTTGGTGTAATGGCATATCGTAATCCTCCGCTTGGATTAAAGTAGCTCCCAAACTCTGAGTCAAAGCTTTGTCGTAATCCTAAATCGAATAAAAAATTATCACTAATATTAAAAGTGTTAACGGCAAATAGTGCTGTATTCAATAAACTTCTATCTTCGGTTTCGTTTAAAGCTATTCGACTTGGTAGCGTACTATCGGCAAGACTATTTAAGTCGGTGTTTTTTATATCTAAACCCCAACGAAGTTGATTGTTTGAGGTGACTTGCCAATCATGTTCTATTCTACCTGTAAATTGCTGTGTGTCTAATGTTCCTGTGCGGTAAAATGTCCCTGTTGGTCCGTAGGTATTAAAATAATCTCGGTTGTATCCAAATGTAGTGGTTAAATTAGAACCTTTTGCTAGTTCTGATTTCCATGATAAACCAATGTTTAATCCATCATGGTCTAATCTATCTCGTTGTAATGGAAAACCAAAATATACTAGACCGCGACGACTACTTAGTACTTTTACGTCTAAGTTAACGGTGTTTTTTTTGTCTAAGTCTACAGCCAGATTACCAAAGTAAGTACTTGTCGCTGTATCGGCGTTAAATAAATTACCGCTTGCGTCTCTATTTGCGGCGCCGACAGGTACTCTATAACGGTTGTCTATAAACAAGCGTTCAAAGCTTAGGTTATATCTAACGTTTTCGATACCACCGCTATAACTTGTTTGTTGGTTATTTAAATTTAATGAGCCAAATTCTGTAGAAGCATTAAATCTAGGGGTAGTACTACCTTGTTTTGTAATGATATTGACGACTCCACCAAAACCAGAGGAACCATATAATGATGTTGCTGTTCCGCTATATAGTTCTACTCGATCTATTGCTTCTACTGGAATGCTATTTAAATCTGTGGCGCCATGATAAGTATTGACATTAGTATCAACTCGTCTACCGTTAATCAAAATCACTGTTTGATTTAGTGTGGCACCTCGGTAATATGTTCCTGTATGAATGTCGGCGCCGTGTCCAACGTTGTTAATGACAAATCCTGGCATTCGCTTCAAGATATCCGCAACACTTGTGGCGCCTTGTTTCTGGATTTCTTCTTTCTCAATAGTATAAGTTGGTGTAGATTGCGGTAATGTGTCTTGTTCTCCTATCGCTTCTAGGTCAATATCTGAATCGTCTGTAGACGGTGGTTGTTCTGGTTTTGATTCTTCTTGAGGCTGATTGTTTGTAGGTTGCTGGGTCAAGAACTTGGCTTCTTGTGATGGTAACTTGATTTCATTTAGATTGAAAATATCTTGCTGATTTGTGTCAACAGCAAATGCTGGTAATCCTATCAATAGGCTTAATAAAGCAATTTGATATAAATATAAATTTTGCACTTTAATCTCCTAATTTATAGATTTATTTATTTGTTTGTTAATTTAGTGTACTAGTACGGTTCATTTTTTATAAACCACAAAGGCAAATAATCCGCACGATTTCCCCTCAACGGAGAGTGGCGTGGGCTAGGAAATTATATATGCAATACTGTTAAAAAACATTATCGTTATGAACACATAATGTCAAGCTTTTAGATGCAAAATAATATACTCTCTTGACATATCTAATATGACAATACGTCATACTTTCTCTTTTTTTAGTATGACGCAATGTCATATTTAAGTTTATTAAGCGAATCAGAAATTATTCTTAAATAGCTTGATATATTAGTGCTAAAGCTATATAATAACTAATCAAAAAAATAGCACCTAACACAACTCGTTCCTGTCGGCGCCTTCTCTAAAGTTTTCTCTGTGTCAAGAGCGTCTCTGTGGTAAAAAGCTTTTTATACTACCACAGAGACACAAAGAACACAGAGAGGAAATTATGGTGTCTGACTCAAATGCTATGACGACAAATAGTTTGATTTCTCCCAGTATTACCAGCATTTCACCTGGTGGCGCCTCTCGTAACATAGGAGTTTTGGCTTCGGGTAGCGGCAGTAACTTTGAAGCAGTTGCCCAGGCAATAAAAAATAGACAACTCAACGCCCAAATTCAGGTTTTAATTTACAATAACCCAGATGCATACGCAGCAACACGTGCGGCAAATTGGGATATTCCAGCAGTACTGTTAAATCACCGTGACTACAAAAGTCGTGAAGATTTTGATGCGGAAATTGTACGCACTCTACAAAAGTATAATGTTGAATGGGTGGTAATGGCTGGTTGGATGCGAATTGTTACTCAAGTACTAATTCAGGCGTACACTGACAAAATTATAAACATTCATCCCAGCTTATTACCCAGCTTTAAAGGCGCCCGTGCCATCGAACAAGCTTTAGCGAGTGGAGTCAAAATAGCTGGCTGTACAGTACATATAGTACGCTTACAAGTTGACGATGGACCCATTTTGATGCAGGCAGCAATACCTATCTTGCCAGACGATACAACCGAAACGCTTCATCAACGAATTCAAATTGAAGAACATCGAATCCTCCCTGCTGCAATATCCCTTGCCATAAGAGCGGAGTAACTCTAAGGGCAAGTTTGTAAGGGCGGGTTAACCCAAAACTTCCGCTATCATTAACATATCTGTAAACCCGCCCCCCGCCCCAACAAAAAACTTCCGCTATCATTAGCATATCTGTAAACCCGCCCCCTCGCCCCAACTAACATGACGCGCGTAATTGGTTTAATGAGCGGTACATCAGTCGATGGTATTGATGCTGCCTTGGTTGATATTTCAGGTATTGATTTGGATATTAAAGTCGAGCTAGTAGAAAAAGCGACTTACCCTTACCCTTCCGCACTTAGAGAACGTATTTTGAGTGTCTGCGCGGGTGAGGCTATTTCGATGCCTGAATTTGCACAGCTTGACGATGCTATTGCAATTGCTTTTGCTGAAGCTGCTGTAAATATTCAAACTGTACACGAAGGTGCCTCACTTATTGGTTCGCACGGACAAACTATATTTCATCGACCACCAATAGGTGTTGAAGAAGCTAATGAAGTGAACCTGGGTTATAGTTTACAACTTGGTCGCGGCGCCTTGATTACTGCCTTAACGGGTATTACCACTGTCAGTAATTTTCGTGCCCCTGATATTGCTGTGGGTGGTCAAGGGGCGCCACTTGTTCCCCGTGTTGATGCTGCATTACTTGCTCATCCCAATGAAACAAGATGTATTCAAAATATTGGTGGTATTGGTAATGTTACTTATATCCCAAATCGAAGCGGTGATTGGCTCAACTTAATTCGCGGTTGGGACACTGGCCCAGGAAATAGTTTACTTGACTTGGCGGTAAATCAATTAAGCGATGGTACCAAAAATTATGATGAAAATGGCGAGTGGGCTGCTAGCGGCAACATTTGCCAACCCTTAGTTGATAAATGGCTGAAACACCCATACTTCCAGGCGCCTCCACCGAAATCAACTGGACGTGAGTTATTTGGTTTTGATTATATTACTCAGTGTTTTCACGATGCTAAAGAGTATCAATTAAACAGCGCCGATTTTTTAGCAACACTCACCGAACTAACGGCAGCTTCAATTGTTTATAATTACCGTCATTTTCTCCCACAAACGCCACAAAGAGTACTTTTATGCGGTGGTGGCAGTCGTAATCTTTATTTAAAACAGAGGTTACAAGCGCTTTTAGGCTCAACACCTGTTACTACTACCGACGAATTTGGATTAAATGCTGATTTTAAAGAGGCTATCGCTTTTGCTGTACTTGCATACTGGCGCGTTCATGGCAGTCCCGGTAACTTGCCTTGTGCAACTGGCGCCAAACTTGAGGTGCTATTAGGAGAAGTCTTTGAGTGCTGAGTGCTGAGTGATGAGTGCTGAGTGCTGAGTGCTGAGTGATGAGTGCTAACTCCTGACTCCTGACTCCTGACTCCTGACTCCTAACTCCTAACTCCTAACTCCTAACTCCTAACTCTAAAACTTACTCAGCACTCAGCACTTTCTACTCAGCACTTTGTAATGGGTATACTAAGTGTACTCGCCGCCAGAGGTGTTTTATTTTTATCTCCGGTTTTGGCGCTGCAAAACTAGGAAAAAAATAAACACGTAAAGGTATTAACAAGTGAGACACTCTTTTTTACTCGAAGCTGGACGCTGGACTTTACAAGGCAGTTGGTTAGAGCGCGATGCTATGCCTGTTGCCGTTAAAGGTATGACTTTGGTTGCCTGGAACCGCGATAATTGGTTCACTATGGCAACTAAACTCATTTTTCCTGGCAGCGAACGCTCAGAAATTGCTTTACAGTACAAAGGACGTTTGGATGATGGTGAGCGTCATTACTCGTTTTTGCTACAACATAACCTGTTTGGACAAATTGAAGGTGAAGGTTGGATAGGCCCGGAAACTATAGTACAACGCTACTGGGTACTCAGTGACCGTCAGCGTCGTAGTGGTTTTGAAACCCTACACCGCGTTTCTAATGACGCTTATTGTATGACTGGCGGTATTCTGGTTGGTCATTTCCTTTCTAGTACAATGGAGGCAAAACTCGAACGTCAGCAAACTCAGCCTAATACTTAATAAATAAATCTTTAGGTAGAAGTAACAACTGTTTACAATGTCGTAATGTTATGATCTGTGATTATCAGTTTTTTGCCACGTTACACAGCGGCACCAGTGCCATAAATATGAATCTATATAGTTGAATCTATTACAATTGCCGAACTGTTATCTTAAGTATTAATAATGCAACCTGAAGAAACGTCTTCTAATCTACATGCGAATACGCAGCAAATGCAAAAAGGTGATTCCATCATCCTTGAAGACGGAATGTTACTTCATATTGCTGATGGCACGATTTGCGGATGTAATAATATTGCTTGTTTTGGATATACTCCAAACGAAATGATAGGTAAAAGTCTATTTGACTTATTTACACAAGTTATAGATGTAAATGGGGCAAGTTACACGCATAATACTTATCCAGCCATTGCTGCATTTAAAACATCTAATTCTTATCAAAAGGTCATTATTGGGTTTTGTAAGTCTAATTCTGAAAATGGCATATGGCTTGAATTAAACTTTCAGCCATTGTTTTTATCTGGCGCCAATAAGCCTTATGCTGTAGTATGCAATTTTCATGTATTAGGGCAAATACAAGCTCAAAATAATTTTATACCCAATGGTCATAGTCGCACAAGAGAACAAATAATATCTAAAACTTATTTTGATTTAGAGACCGAGAACACAAATTTATCAAATGTCAATGATGATTTACAACTTGTTTTAGAAGAACTTAGCGTTGCAGAAGAAGAATTGCAATACCAGAATTTGTTATTGGAAACCGAACGACAACGCTATCAAGATTTATTCAACTTTGCTCCTGATGGATATCTTGTTACCGACACTAAGGGTAAAATTCAGGAAGCAAACCAGTCTATTTCTATTCTTCTTTGCTCAAAACAACGAGATTTAATTGGTAAATATCTAACAGCTTATATTCCACGTGAAGAATATCAAGCATTTTACTCACAATTTAACCAGTTACGCGCATTACCACAGCTACAAACTCAAACAAAAGAATTTTTCATTCAGCCAAATAATGCGACACCTTTTTATGCTGAGGTGACAGTTGCTAGTATACACGATAATTTTGGACAGTTTACTGGTTTACGATGGTCAATTCGAGATATTAGTCAGAGAAAGCAACAAGAGCAAGCTTTACAGCAAAGCGAGTTGAATTTCCGAACTTTGGCAGATACAATGCCACAGTTATTTTGGACTACTTTACCTGATGGCTATCATGATTATTTTAATAGCCGTTGGTTTGAGTATACTGGCATGACTTTAGCGCAAACCCAAGGTTGGGGATGGAGTCATTTGTTACATCCAGATGACCAACAAAGGTGTTTGAATATCTGGAACGAATCGTTGCGTACTGGTAAAGACTATAATATTGAATATCGTTTTAAACGTGCTTCTGATGGACAGTACCGTTGGTTTCTTGGTAAAGCATTTGCATTACGAGATGAAGACGGTAAGATAATTCGCTGGTTTGGTTCTTGTACTGATATTGATGATACTAAAAGGGTTGAGCAAGCTTTACGTGAAAGTGAGGAACGTTATCGAATTCTGACGGAAGTTGCTCCTCAAGTTGTTTGGATGTCTCAAAATGATGGCAAAATTACTTACTGTAATCAGTACTGGCTTGATTATACTGGTTTGTCGATGCAACAAACTATCGGCTATCAATGGGTTGGCGCCATTCATCCTGATGACCGGAATAAAGTTTTAACGGTTTGGAATTATGCTACAGGTAATGGTAATAATTATGAAGCGGAAGTACGCTGTCGTCGTGCGTCGGATGGGATGTACCGTTGGTTTATTGCACGTGGGTTGCCTTTAAAGGATGATTCTGGACGAATTGTTAAGTGGGTCGGTGTTGCTAATGATATTCATGACCGTAAGGAGTCGGAAATTGAGCGAGAACGATTGTTATTAAGTGAGCAAGCTGCACGCGAGCAAGCTGAAAATGCTAATCGTGTTAAGGATGAGTTTCTTGCTGTTCTTTCTCACGAGTTACGTACTCCGCTTAATCCAATTATTGGTTGGGTGAAGTTGTTGAAGAGTGGTAAGTTGAATCCAGCTAAGGTTTCTGAAGCTTTGAATACTATTGAGCGTAATGCTAAGTTACAGGTTGATTTAATTGAAGATTTACTTGATGTTTCTCGTATTCTTCGTGGTAAGCTGACGCTTAATGCGACTCGTGTGAATTTGGTTAGTGTGGTTTCTGCTGCTATTGATACTGTGCGATTGGCTGCGGAGAGTAAGGGGATTGAGATTGAGAGTAGTTTTGGGGGTGGAAGCGCTGAAGCGCTTATTACGATGGTGGGGGATGCTGCTCGTTTGCAGCAGATTTTTTGGAATCTTTTGTCTAATGCTATTAAGTTTACACCTGGTGGTGGGCATGTTAAGGTGGATTTTTTGATGGAAGTTCCTTTTGTTAAGGTTATTGTTAGTGATACCGGAAAGGGTATTAATTCAGAATTTTTACCTCATATTTTTGATTATTTCCGTCAAGAAGATAGTACGACTACTAGAAAATTTGGTGGACTCGGACTTGGGTTAGCTATTGTTCGTAATTTGGTTGAGCTTCATGGTGGTACTGTTGAAGCGCATAGTTCTGGTTTAAATCAAGGCGCCTCTTTTACTGTTAAACTGCCCCTACTAAATAGTGCTGAGTTAAAAGTGCTGAGTGCTGAGAATTTATCACTCAGTACTCAGCACTCAGCACTCATCACTAAATCTTCGCTTTCTGGAGTGCGAGTTTTGGCTGTTGATGATGACCCAGACTCACGAGATTTTATTACCTTTGCTTTGGAATTATACGGCGCCGAAGTTCAAAGCGTGTCTAGCGCGGTTGAAGCACTACAGCTATTGACAATTTCAAAACCTCATATTTTGGTTAGTGATATTGGTATGCCCTTGATGGATGGGTATGAATTATTACGACAAGTCAGAAAGTGGGCACCGGAAAATGGCGGGCTGATTCCTGCAATTGCGCTGACGGCTTTTGCTGGAGAATATGACCGTCAAAAGGTTCTTGATGCTGGTTTTAACCTTCATATCGCTAAACCTGTTGAACCTGATGCTTTAGCAGATGCCATTGCGAAGTTAGTTACGAATAAATAACTACAAAATTTAGTATAAATAAATACTTAAAAATTTTGGTTTGTGTTGCATCTGTTTGGTCAATGTTTGGTGTTTATTGCCAAAAATTTGGGAATACTAAAATCAACAGGAAATTCGCTTATTTTAAAAGATTGGAGTCAATGCTTACTATGTCAGACCCCAACGTCGGTCGCAAACTTAGCAAACGGTACCAGCTTCAGGAGTTAATAGGAACTGGAGCTATGGGACGAGTATATCGTGCTAAGGATACTTTGTTGGGAGATGTACCTGTTGCGGTGAAGTTTCTCTCAATGTCCATCCAAACTAATAAAAAAATGCGGTTGCAGGAACGCTTTGAGCGTGAAGCTAAAACCTGCGCGCTTTTGGGACAAAAAAGTATTCAAATTGTTCGAGTTATGGATTATGGTGTGGACGAGTATAATACTCCGTTCTACGTTATGGAATACCTTAAAGGTAAAAGCTTGTCACATATTATCCGCAAGCAAGAAATGTCATTAGTGCGGTTTTTGAGCATGGCACGTCAAATTAGTTTGGGGTTGCAGTGCGCTCACGATGGTATTCCTGTAGATGGCACTATTTACCCAATTATTCATCGTGATATTAAACCTAGTAATATGTTGGTGATTGTTGACCCGACGTTTGGTGAATTAGTTAAAATTCTTGATTTTGGCATTGCTAAGTTATTACAGTCGAATACGCAGCAAACTAATTACTATCTGGGAACTTTAGCTTATTCTTCTCCCGAACAAATGGAGGGTAAGGAGTTAGATAATCGTTCAGATATTTATAGTTTGGGTGTGATGATGTTTGAAATGCTTACGGGCAAGTTACCTCTTACTGCTCCTACTCATTCATTCGGCGCCTGGTATAAAGCACATCATTTCACTGAACCGCGTTCGTTTGCGGAAATTGATATAAGTTTTCACGTTCCTAAGTCTCTAGAAGAGTTGGTAATGTCATGTCTTGCGAAAAAACCATTAGACCGTCCGCAAAATATTAATGACATTATACAAACACTATCAGCAGTTGATATTACATCTGAACTTAATAAAACTACCAGCACAACTACTACCCATACAGGGCGCCAAACTACGAGTGCTGATGCTGCTACGGTTGTTGCAAAAGAAGTAGATAAATCTGAAAACCTGCCTAGTCCCTTACCAGATGAGATTGTAAAACTTTCGACTTGGCCCAAAAATAAACCAATCGCTGATATTGTTTTTCCTCAACCTATTCGTGTTCACAATGAACTTACCCCTGCATTGTGGATGATGTTACCAATACTCGAAATTCAAAAGCGCTCGGTTTGTACTCGCTACAACCAATTTCTTTTTATTCCTTCTCCTCACCCAATGCTACTTTGGGTGACTGTTATCTATAACCGTAAGTTTGGTGCCAAATGGCTTCCTTATTACCTTGACCTCAAAACCAATTTTGGGCAAGAAACTGTACGCTTACTTAGTGACAAAGGTTACTATCGCCTGCTGTTTTTCGCACGCGAGCAACCAACTCACCCTACTCATATCTTAGTTTCTACTATTGCTTCTTCTCAATGTCGTCGTTTAAAGGAATGGTCATTACTGGGCAACACACTTCCTTCGTCTGCTAATCCCCAAATTAGTAAAACCTATCTCAAAACTGAATACGAAAAAATTAAACCCCAAATTTTAACTAAGCTTGCCTCAATTAATACAGATTCTCCTTTCGACCTTTCTGCCTAAAAACGAAAGCTTATGAACACCTACCTGTATTATATTAACTATAACTTTTGTTTATATATAAAATAAGATATATATATTTTCTGAGTATATATACTCGGTTTTTCTTATTGATGTAACATTTCTTATCTCATTGTTAAGAAATAATAATAAAAAATAAATTACGGTTGTAAAAAAAGCTCATAGGAAATATAAATATTAATGGTACTGAAAGTAATTAACGCGGTCTGCTGGTAGTCCTTTGAGTCTTAAGTTGACGCCCCATCATCCCCAGCTCGTTTCCCCGTATGGAACTAAGCAAGAGAAGGAGGTCGCCTTGACTTGCGACACTGGACTTCAATCACATTGCTCAAGCCAATCCAGTACCGTCTAAGCCCCATTGGTGCTTAAGAAGTTCTTTATATGTTGCTTCTCTTACTACCATTTGCTCGTAAAGCTTGACTAAAAAGTCTTTTGCTTGCTCATGGCTCATATCTTGTACTTGGTTAGCAAATGAGTGAATGCTAAATTGCTGTTCGAGTGAAAGTTCGATTGGGTTGTTCATAAAATAACTCCAGATAGAGAAGATAATGAAGATGACGTAAAACAGTGAAGTAAGTTAGACTGACTAGCCGAGGTGCCGTTGATTAGATTTGAGGGAATAAAATCTAATTGTGTGCCTCTTTATTACGAAAGATAACAAGAGTTTGACAAAATGCCCACTCCTTTAGGTGGTAATTTTGTGTTGTCTTTCTATAATGTCGTCTAGTTTACACTCCTGAGCTTCTAGCTAAATATATATACCAAGTTTGCCTAGGCATATTTCGGTAAACTTTGCACTATATACAGCAAAAAGTCAAGGATTCAGTATTTAACATGAGTTAATACGCCTGTGCCCTATATCGGGAATATAGGGACTTGGAGTATTAAAGTCGATTTTATTCGATATACAGTAAAAGTAGCAAGATGTCAATTCACACAAAGTTATAATTAACCCTCCAAGGTAATTCTTGGAGGGTAATGTATTTTGTATCAAATTGTAAAGATGAAAAATGCTTAAAATGAACAAATTGGCAACGGATGTAACGGATGGTTGATTTGTAGCAAGTTCATCCGTTACATCTGTTGTATCCGTTGCCAATATTAATCAAGCGCTACTAATACGACGGTAATATTATCGTGTCCACCTTGTTCTTTGGCGCCTTCAATCAGCGCGAAAGCTGCTTTGTCGAGCATTGAGGTTTCTTGGAGGTAACTGGCGATTTTTTCATCGACTAGTTCTTCGGTTAAACCGTCACTACATAGCAGCAAGCGGTCTCCTGGTTTTAAACTCAGAGGTTGAATGTCAACTCCTTGTAAATCTTCGCGTCCTAGGCAACGTGATAGTACGTGACGGAAGGGGTGAATACGCGCTTCATCGGGGGAAATATCACCAACTTTTAATGCACGTGCGACCCAAGTATGGTCTTCTGTAATTTGTTCGAGTTTGGGTTCTCGCCAGCGGTATAATCTGGAGTCACCGACGTGCGCGCACAAGGGTGAGTCGGCGTCGCGCAACAGTATGACGACGGCAGTTGTGCCCATATCGGCACGTTCTGGATGGCTTTGTTGGTCACGTATAATGGCTTCGTTTGCTTGAAGTAATGCTTCTTCGAGCAATTTTTCGGAAGGAATTTTTGAATCCCAGTTTGCGACTAAATAAGCTTGAATTTCTTGGGTGGCAATACGACTGGCTTCTTCACCACCCGCATGACCACCCATCCCATCGGCAACCACGAAAAATCGTCCTTCTGGGTCAGTATAATAAGCATCCTGATTAGAAAATCGAATAAGTCCGGGGTCGCTAGCTCCTATATAGTTTATTTTCATATTTTTTTAGACGTATCGGAAACAATCATTTAATACATACGGTCATAACGGTCAAGACGTGAAATAAGCCTAATTAACAGCCATGATACGCTGACCGCGACTAAAGCAACAAACACGGCTGCCCATATATAATTTTTAACCAATAAAATCGAGGCTGAAAGGGTGAAAGTACCTATAAGTACCGCGTAAGTGGTAGTTAATTGGATGTTACTTTGCCGCCTTAATAAGCGCTCGGTTTCTATAGCGCGAACACGCATTCTAACATCACCGCGTTCTAGTTTTTCAAGAGTATCTTCGAGACGACGCGGTAGTCCCAAAGCTGTACTGCTAACTTGGACTGCTTGACGGCCTAGTTCGTTAAGTAAACTATTGCCCTCACCATTTGTATTAGTCATAAGCTGCATTGCGTAGGGTTTAGCGACTTCCATAAAGCTGAACTCTGGGTCAAGTCCTTTACCAACACCTTCTAGCGTCGAAAACGCGCGCATGACGAAGGTAAATGTTGCAGGAAATCTAAATGGCTGATTATAAGCGATTTCGTACAAGTCGTCACTGATGGCGGCAACCGATTGGTTTTCAAAAGGTTTATCCATAAAGTTATCGAGCATATACTGCACCGAACGTCTGACTGGACCCATGTCGTCGGTTGGTGCTATGGCGCCTAAGTCAATGAGTGACTGCACAACTCTATCACCATCTTTAGAGGCGATGCCAAATAATGTCTCCATCAAGCCTTCACGCACGTTCGACTTGATACGTCCCATCATACCGAAATCATAAAAAATTAAGGCGCCTTCGGGACTAACGGCAATATTACCTGGGTGTGGGTCGGCGTGGAAAAAACCATTATCGAGTAACTGGTGTAAATATGCTTCGGCGCCTTGACGAGCCAGCACCTTTCTATCTAAACCAGCCGCTTCTAACGCTTCGTACTGGCTAATTTTTATACCTGGAGCGTATTCGAGTGTGAGTACACGAGAAGAGGTGTAACGCCAGTAAACGCGAGGAACTTTTACCCACTCATAATCGCGGAAATTACGACGAAAAGCGTCGGCATTGCGACCTTCGCTCAAATAATCGATTTCTTCCCAAAGAATTTTGCAGCACTCTTCGTAAATTCCCATCCAGTCGCGTCCTTTTCCCCATTTAGGATGGTTTTGAAAATAACGCGAGATACCTTTGAGAATTCTTAAATCAATTTCAAAAAGCTTTTTGAGTCCAGGACGCTGAACTTTGACGACAACAGCTTCACCGGAGTGTAAAACCGCTTTATGAACTTGACCTAAAGAAGCTGCTGCTAAAGGAACGGGTTCAAAGCTATGGAAAAGTTCAGGAATTTTTTTACCTAGTTCTTTCTCGATAGTAGACTCTACCTGCTCGTAGCTAAATGCTGGAACACGATCTTGTAACTTTGTTAGTTCTTCGACATATTCAGCAGGAAATATATCCGCGCGCGTCGAAAATAATTGTCCAACCTTAATAAAAGTTGGGCCTAAATCGAGTAATGTGTTGCGAATCCAAACCGCTAAAGTCCGGCGCCTTGCAGCTTGCTTTGCGTCACTAACTCCTCCTGGATAACTCCAAGATTTGTTATACAGCCAAAGGCGATACATCAATAGCAGCACAAACCCCCAAATATCTATAAAGCGGCGCCTGCTAGAGTAGTTCTCGCGATTCCAACGGTATGCCTTATCCGAATATCCTTTTTCCATATGCTTTAAATACCGCTGGGATTAACTGAATCTTAAAGGGAGAAAATACTTTGTTATTTTTTGCTTGTTTGTAAAATTTGTATGGTGGGCAGTGCCCACCCTACACTCAACCACTAACGCGATGACGTTGGAGTTCAGTGCGTAATGTGGCAATTTCGGCACGTAAATCATCAATCATTGCTTGTGTATCAACTGATGCTGATTGTGCAGAAGTACCTGGAGAAGTAAAACCAGCACCTGCTGCATTTGATGCGCTTTGGGCACGAACCATAACTTCATCAGTAAACGAGCGCATTTGCTCGCGTAACTCAGCGTCTAACTTACCGAGTTGCGATAGCCCATCAGTAACAGTATGTTCAAGACGTTCGCTAAGAATTTCAGCGACAGCTCTGCCCACAAAAAAAGCTTGTACAAGAGGGGTAGTCATAAATGTTTACAATAGTCGTCCGCTAAAAAATTATAACTTGCCCTCTTGCATTGATGTGTCTGTCAATAGCGTTGATTTCCACACGTTTTTGTTATGTGCCATCAAAACTTTATAACCATAGGATGATTATTTTCGATTATTTTTTAGAGTCATTTGGCTGTTGTTCTGTTTGCTAGGTGGGGTTTTGAGGTTGTTCTGGCTTTTTGCGCTCTGTTTGATCTTTCTTATCATCAGGGCATTTCTTTTTGTCTTCGCGACACTCTTTTACCTCTTTTAATATAGTTTTAACTTTTGAGCGAATTTCTTCATGCTTGGCAACTCCCTCATAAGCATAACGGTTGTAACTATTGCGTGTTATTAACTCTTCCAAGTAACCCACCCGTTCATTACCACCTGGGTGCGATGATGCCCAAGTTGGTGGTACATTTTTATTTTTCATTTGTTCTTTGAGCGTGACCATGAGGTTTCTTAACCCATCCGCTGCATACCCAGTTGTAACGAGTAAACGTGTGCCCAAAACATCGGCTTGACGCTCCATATCACGACTATAAGACAGTCCAAATAGCTGTCCAACAGTTCCACCCAACGGTAAATACTGAGTAATATTTGAAATTAAATTACCTTGAGTTACTAGTTGAAATCCGTGGGATAGTACGACGTGGGCTAATTCATGACCAATTAACCCTGCTAATTCAGCTTCGGATTTTGCTTTTTCAATGGCGCCTGCATTTATAAACACCTTACCACCGGGTAAAGCGAATGCATTTAAATCAGGTTCGGGAATTACGAAAAACTCATATTTAAATTCATTGCGTCCAGCAACTTGGGCAAGTTTTTGACCAATATCATTAACGTATGCATTAACGGTTTCGTCTTTGACCAAATCAAGTTGTTTTTTCGCTTGTTTCGCTACGCTTTCACCAATAGATTCTTCTCCTTGCAGCAACATTACCGTTGAGTCAAGTGCCGAAAATGGGCCAAGTAGACTTCCTGTAACCGCATAACCGATGGCGCCTGTAATAATATTGGCTATGGCATTACCGCGAATTTCACCGCGAATATGAGATTTGTAACGCTTTAAATTATCATCTGCCAACTTTGTAAATTCTGGCATCAATGGGTCATTAGGGTTGAGAATTGCATATTGACGTGCAGCTAGCGACGCTTCCATCCACTTTTTCGCATCTCCTAACGCAGCTACACGCGCTCGAACTAAATCTGGTTGATTTGGATACAGTGTAGCCGCGCGTTCTAATACTTGTAACGCTTTTTTTTCATCACCGTACTTTTTTAGATATTCAGCATACTTAATATGTCCGGGTATAAACTGAGGCACCTGTTGAACTAATAAGTCTAAAGGAACCAAAATGCGAGTTTGTAAATTGCCAATAATTCCTGCTTCAGCTTCACGCCAGTATACTCTTCCTGCTGGTGTTAATTGTGCTGCATCGGTAATTGCTGGTTGAAGTTGTTCGTTACTATTATTAGCCGCTAGCTTGAATGGTTGTTTGATAGCACGATATACTTTCTCAGCTTCAGCAACATTTCCCGCTAAATAAAGCTTATCTGCCTCTATCAGCTTTTGTTGACGCGCTATTTCTTCGGGTGTTGGTTTTTGTTCTTCTTCTGGTTTTTTATTATTGCTTTGGTCTTCAGGTTTTTTTGATTCAGGCTTTTTATCTTCTTTGGTTTGTACGGATGTTTGATTATACTTTTCAATTGACGCAGGTTGTTGTGCTGGTGTTATTAAAGGCTGCGTGACGATAACAAAAATAGATGTCCCTACTGAGAGAAATACCCAGCTGAGAGAAAGGAACAAAGACTTCCATCTACGTTTCATGGTGGGTTTAGTACATAGCTCTTTTTTACACTGTATTATCTTCAATGATGCGTGCGCTACCTCACCGTCAAAACTTCATGATTGCTCTTGTGGGATGGAGAGAACTTGCCAGGAGATTATTCTTCTGGCAAAGTTCGGAGCATCGCAAGCCCCGTCCAATACAGAAAATATAGAAAATACAGAAGGCGGGCAGGGATGCCCGCTCCACAAGATTATGTAAAGAAAAATAAATAATTATTACAACAATGTGATGAAATATTACAACGAAATATGAACTAGTGATACGAAAGTTAGCGCTAGGCAAAGGTTTTTTGCTAAAAAATTTTAGAAGTAATATTTTCAACCCGGTAAAACATTTAGTAAATCAAGGAGCAAATCGCATGTTAACATCAATTTTACTGGCTGTTACACCAGCAGTAGCGCCTTTACAATGGAGTCCAACCGTTGGAGCGATAATGGTTGTTTGCAATATTTTAGCGATTGCGTTCGGTAAATCGACTATCAAGTATCCTAGTGCCGAACCTGCTGTGCCTGCGTCTAATTTCTTTGGTGGTTTTGGCTTGCCTGCTATTTTAGCTACAACTAGCTTTGGTCATATCCTGGGAATTGGTGTAATTTTAGGTTTACACAACCTTGGAAGAATTTAAAGAGTAATGAGTAATGAGTGCTGAGTGAAGAATATTATATTTTACTCAGCACTCAGCACTTTCTACTCAGCACTTTTATACTGCCATTTGTGTCATGTTACGCAGTTGGCGTAATGAGTTAAGGCAAGCGGGACAGTCGCATCCAAAGAGTTGAATGGCTGTGTCGCTTTCTTCGTCGGTAAATGCTAGCTCAGTAATTTTGTTCGGCGCCTGTGGTATTAGTTCTGGTTGTTTTTGTGCTGAGGCTATTTGTTGTGTGGTTGCTGTTGTTGCTTTTTGGCGCCGCTCACAAACAAATGCATGTTGTTTGGTGTGGGGTGATTGAATACAGTCAAGTGAGCCTTGGTGAAGTACTTGGCTTGCTTGGGCAGGAGTGGTCATCATCATTGATGCAACTGAGGCAAACAATGCTGGGCTGGAAAGTAAGGTGAGGACAAATTTCTTATTCATTGACTCAATTTTATTCTGAACTACAGAGACCGCATTAATGATTTCACATCTTTTGGGTGTTGCTCAGTGCATTTTATACAAAGATGTGACAATTGTCATGGTTATTACTGACTGAATTTTCGACATTTGGTATTCGCCCCTGTGAAGTTCACCTATGAGTGATGTAGAGTACTTTATTTTAAGCGACTGACTCAATTAAATTCTGCCAAGTTCCCAACAATAACTGACGCTCTTTTTTTACGTGGCGCCTCAAATCTCTTAAAATTCGTGTGTTGGGTAGAAATTACGCTGGCAGAATATTTGTTTGACTATGGCTAATCAAAATAAAATTCCGGTAATTATCAATGGTGCTGCGGGTAAAATGGGACGTGAGGTTGTTAAAGCTGTGTCCCAAGCATCTGATATGACGATAATGGGCGCCATTGACACTAGTCCAGAACATCAAGGTAAAGATGTTGGTGAATTAGCTGGTTTGACCGAACCGTTAGAGGTGCCAATAACTAACCAGTTAGAACCGATGTTGGGTTATGTGGCAGGTGAACGACAAATGCTTCCTGGGGTGATAGTAGATTTTACTCATCCTTCGGGGGTGTATGATAATATTCGTAGCGCTATTGCTTATGGTATTCGTCCGGTAGTTGGTACTACTGGTTTAAGTCCTCAACAGCTACAAGATTTAGCAGATTTTGCTGAAAAAGCTAGCACTGGTTGTTTAATTATTCCTAACTTCTCAATTGGGATGGTATTGTTGCAGCAAGCAGCAGTAACAGCATCACAGTATTTTGACCATGTGGAAATTATTGAATTGCATCATAACCAAAAGGCTGATGCTCCTAGCGGTACTGCTATTCAAACTGCCCAAATGCTCGCAGAAATGGGTAAATCTTTTAACCCTGCTATCGTAAAAGAAGAAGAAAACCTAAAAGGTGCTAGGGGTAGTGATGCTGGAGAAGGGATAAGAATTCACAGTATTCGTTTGCCTGGATTAATTGCACATCAAGAAGTTATATTTGGTGCAGCAGGGCAAATTTATACACTGCGTCATGATACTTCCGACCGAGCTTGTTATATGCCTGGAGTTTTACTGGCTATTCGCAAGGTTCAACAGTTAAAGTCGTTAGTATATGGATTAGAAAAAATTCTATAAAAAAGTTATGAGTGCTGAGTGCTGAGTGCTGAGTGGTAACTCATAACTCCGTACAGACCAAATTAATTCGGTCTCTACTCTTACTCCGTTCCTCAGCACTCAGCACTCAGCACTTTTAACTCAATAATTATGCTTATTCCACTGACACGCGAAAAATTTGATCAACTTATTCCTTTGATCGGGACTGGACCTCAGTACAAATATTATTGGGGTAATTTTTCTAAACTTTTACAAAGATTATTAATTTCTGTAGTTGCTGCTGCTGTTGTTTTACTTTTAAGGTTTGTTCTGGGACTTAATTTTGGGCCACTTGTATTCGTGCTTGGACTAATTAGCGCTTTTTATTGGTTGTGGGGGCCTGTGTTTCAAGCTAGTATGCGAAATGGTAAAAGCCGACGTTATAAGTATTGTGGCTTTTTTCGCGGTCGAGTCGTGGATATTTGGATTACTGAAGAGTTGGTAGGTAAGCAAGAAACTGTTAATGGTAAGGGTGAGTTGGTTATTGTCGAAAATCGCGAAAAGCGTATCAATTTAGAAGTTGGGGATGAAACAGGGTTTACTGCTGAGTATCAAGCACCGTTACAAGTAGCATATAAAGCTGTGACACGTGGTCAAATTGCTGAAATGCTTGTGTTGTCAAATCGTGCTGACCTCAGCCGTATTGAAGAAATTACTGATATATATATTCCTAATCGCAATATTTGGATAAGTGATTACCCTTATTTACGAAGAGACTTTTTTACAGAAGTTGGAAAGCGCTTACGCGATGATGACGAGTATGATAGACCAAGGCGCCGTCGTCGTCCGCAAGAAGATACGAGACGTAGAAGACGCGATGATTGGGATACAGAAGAAGATTATTAGAACTCATCAAAGAAAGCATCGAAGAAACCGGGTTTCTATGCAAAATTGTCATTTTTATTGCAAGATATCAAGAAGAAACCCGGTTTCTGGGATTTATTATTTCCCATCAGACCCGTAAGCTTGCCAAGCTAAATCTACCAAACCATCAACAATTGCTGCGGCAACTACTGCGTTTCCTTTACTACCTTCAATCATAATATTTGGGACAAGTGATTCACGTAAGCCCTCTTTTATCATGTCTACATTTATAAATCCTGGAGGAGTTGCAATTATTAAAGCTGGTTTAATTTCTTCTGCCTCTATTAATTCTACAAGTGTGGAAAGTGCAGTTTGAGCTTGACCAACTATAAAAATTCCTTCTGGATATCGTTTTGCAAGTAATTCTGTACCTGATGCAGCGCGAGTTTTTTTGTTTTGAGATTTATTTACAGCTTCAAAACTGCAAAATACTGGATTTGCAAAAGTATTTTGTATGTCATTTGCTATACCCACCTGCACCATCGGTACATCGACAATTATAGTGGTGCGAGCCGCTAAAGCTGCTGCTGCTGATTGTAAAGCACGCTCTGAAAAATTTAGCAATGATTTATATTCAAAATCGCATGTGGCATAAATAACACGCCTCACGATTTCGTATTCTGCGGGTGAAAAAACATGGTCGCCAATTTCACTATCAATTATTGCCAGACTTTGAGCATCAGTTATATGCCATTCCATTCGAGTTCTGCAACGCACAACAGCAATAAGCTTACAGTAAATCAGTGAAAAGTGCTGAGTGCTGAGTTTTAACTCAGTTTCCAACTCAGCAACGCCATTCGCCTCAAGTCGGCGCAGCCGCCCACGGCGATGGCTCCTCAGCACTTTCAACTCAGCACTTATGATTCGGCGTTTGATGACGGGCGCCCAAATACTGGTGAGAGGTAAGCTACTATAACACCCATTAGGAAACCTGCTACGTTGCGAAATAAAGGTAGCCATTCGGTTGTACGAGTGACGACGGGGCCGATACCAAAGGCAAGAAATAAAATTCCCCATAAAGGTGAAAAAATTAATGCCCACTGCCATGCAAACACTTGACCTTCACGACGTGGTTGTGCTGCAAAACCGCAAATCACACCTCCAATTACTGATGTAATTAAGGTTAAAATCCACTGTTCGCGCGGTAATCCTGGTACTACGCCACAACCACCTTTACGTAAACAACCTTCTACAGTCGTTAATGTGTCGAGTATTGCTTTGTCTTCCCCATTTTCACGGACGTAATACAAGTTCCCAAACCTGGTTTGCAGTTCAATCCAGAATGTCCGAGGTAATAATTCATACACTGCATCGCCAACACTAAAGCTGAGAATGTTACCACCACGAGCATCTGATACAAGCAAAATGCTTTTATCATCTAGACCCCAAAAATTGATAACTGCCCGACCAGGTGTACGGTCAAACTGCGTTAATACTCGTAATTTCCAACCTGTTTCTTCTTGAAAACTATTAAGTTCTTTAACCAAATTCTCTTCTTGGACATCAGTGAGAGTTTTGGCTAGGTCTACAACTGGGGTTGCTGTTTTTGGTAATAGTTCTGGGTTGTCATAAGCTAAGGCATCGGCAGGATGCATTACCCAAATGGAACCAGCTAAGAATAATAACCCTACAAACGCCCCTAGGCGCCGCCAAAAACTTTTTTGCATGGACTTTTTATAAGAATTTCAACGCTAAGTGTTAAAAGCTTGTTTCAAAGCTTAAAGTAAAACTGATACTTTGTTACACTTTTTAACTTTACTCTAATCTTGGGCGCCAATGCAAAGTATTTCAAAGAGGTATAGCTACGCTTTTAAGGATATTCATTGGTCCATAATCCTTAAGACGTTGAAGTTGCTCGGAGTTTCGCACAAGTAAGGCGCCCGCAAAACCCAGTGAATTTACTGATATAGACTCGAAACATTCGTGTTGTCGCGGTATTATGAGCATCCACTCTCGTGTTGCTAGTAAGTTATAGGCGCCGCCATCTTGTAAACCTACTGCTTTTAGTGAGTGATGATATTGTTTTAAAGTAGCGACACCACCTTCAATTGGAGACTTTACCCAATCAGGATTTAAGCGTGTAAATGCATGTACGAATGGAAGTTTAGGTATTGTACCGACAGAACCTTGAAATGAAGCGGATAAAAGTAAAGGTTCAATTGGTAATTTTGTTCCATTAGGAGCCAATGGTAAAGGAACTAATTGCAAATGTTTATGCTTTTGACTGGCACCTGCAATTTGACCGCCATTATAAAACGCTAATCCATCGAAATCAGCCATTGCATACCACATTGCCGCAAAGTCTCGTTCTGTTAGTAAAGATTCTTGTGCCTCAAACGCGCGGGTAATAATAAGTAAGTGGTAATCAACAACATTAAATTTGTTCAAAATACAAACGTGAGTATCTGAAATGTCAGCTACCCATAAATCTTGTTCATAAGGAAGGAAAGGATTAAAGTCAATTGCATTTTGAGTTATTTGCTTTTCTTTCTTCTTAGCTTCATCCTTTCGCACCAGATTCGATAATATCCGCACCATGAATACTACACCATCTTGCTCGACAAACTCGTAATTAGTCGGTATTGATAGTAAAGCACCACACGACAGCGCGCGTTCTGTCGTCGCTTTCACACAGTCCCATAATTTATTCATACTCTGCTCTCTCATATTCCAAATATATAAGTAACCCCCCACGCAGTTCATAAAGCGTGAGGGGTTGAATAGTTGGTAATCATAAAGGAGAAGTATAGGTTGAGTAAACACTGCCTAAAACTTGGAGTCCTACTCATACAACCGATGACGGCGCCTCAAAATCGATTGTTCCCGGACTTGGAAATTATTGAACGCTTGATTTTAATGTGGTCTAGCTTGCGTGTGCCCAATCACTCAGTGATTCTTGGCTTTCCTTAGAGGACTGCTTTTTAAGTGGCACTTTCGGTGTACCAATATCTACGTAAGTCGATGATTGGCGTTTTTTGTCAGATTTAGTGGGGCGCGTATTTGCGCTATTTTGGCTGCTTTTCACGTTTTTGCTCCAGATTGTACCTCATTTAATCAAAATCTCTAATTGTTATCTTCATCCTCTCTATAGATATTTCCCGAAAATACAATAAAGATTTCATGAAGATACAATAAAGATTATCCATAAAAAGCGAAGTGTTAAGATATACGGTTTAAATATTTGAGTTCTAATATCTGATACGGTTTTATTTTGGAAGTTATGCATGTTAGAAACCGGGTTTCTTTTTAGGGAAACCGGGTTTCTTCGGCTAAACGTCTACCCAAATGCTTCCTTCTTCAATGCGAGTAGGAAAGACAGCAACTCCTTTTTCAGTGGAAATCATCCCCATTAGTTTGCCTATACCAGGTGGAAAAGGAATCCATTTTGAGGGTTGACCTGTAGTTAAATCAAACGCACTACGGTGAAATGGGCATACAATAGACCCATCTTCGGTTATTTTGCCGTTTTTCAGTGGCAACCCTAAGTGCGGACAAGAATTTTCAATAGCGTAAATTTGGTTATTGTGATTGAGTAATAAAATCGAGCGCTTTTCGACTTTAACTACTTTTCGTGCATCACCAGACAGTTCATCTTGTGCTAGAACTTTAGTCCAACTCATTTTGCTTCCTCTCTTTTAGGTGTTAGAAACCGATTTTTTATTAAACGCAGTTTCTATCTAACATTGTTGGATTTTACGCTATCTTGCTGCGTGACTTCGAGGTAGATATGCTCTAACCGCACAGGTTGACGAGAAATAGAATCAATATCAACACCTTCAAAACGCGCGATAATTTCTTTTAGTTCTAGTGCTTCGGGTATCCAAAATGTCAAATCGCTTCCGTAACGTCGAGGTGTAAAACCGTATTCTTGTGCCAAAGTAATTGCTTTTTCCTCGTTTGGAGTTTTTATAGTTACTACTTCGTCTGCGGGTATATACTGACGTAATTGATTTAAATTGCCTTCTGCTAATATTTGACCATTTTTAAGGATGCCAATTTTATCACATAGTCGTTCGGCTTCGTCGAGTAAATGGGTTGTGAGTAAAATTGTGATACCCTGATTTTTAAGTTGTTTGATAAGCTCCCAAATTTCGTAACGTGCTTCGATGTCTAACCCTGTGGTTGGTTCATCTAAAATTACGAGTTTTGGTTGGTGTACTAAAGCAACTGCCATATTTAGGCGCCGTTGCATTCCTCCGCTTAGGGTTTGCACTGGACTTTTTGCGCGGTCAAATAGTTTTACATCGGCAAGTGTTTTGAGTACTTGCTCACGACATGTTCTTGCACGTAAACCGTATATTTGTGCAAAAAATGTCAGATTTTCCTCACATGACAAAGTTTTATACAGTAAATTTTCTTGGGGGGCAATGCCAATTAATGCTTTTGTATCATCTGTAATCGGTTGATTATGAATTGAAATATAACCGCTGTCAGCTTGGATAAGATTACAAATAATATTTATAGTAGTTGTTTTGCCTGCTCCGTTGGCGCCTAGTAAGCCATATATTTGACCTGTGTCTATATTTAAATTTAAATTATTTAGGACTTTGCGGGCGCCGTATGATTTGTTTAAGTTTTTAATTTTAAGCATAACTGATTTTGATCCCCCCTAACCCCCCTTAGTAAGGGGGGGACAAGAGAAGAAAGAAGAATTTTAATTTGATACGTAAACAAATGAACAAATCCTAGCCCCCCTTAATAAGGGGGGTTGGGGGGATTTAAATTACTATACCAAAAAACTTAAACAAAAAGATTCCCGACTTCTTATAGAAATCGGAAATCTAAGTTATTTAGAAATGTTTAGCTATTATGCAGTAGGTTGTTCAAGATTAACTTTGACAACTTTGTTTTTCTCAGCTTCAGCTTTTGGCAAGGTTAAGTTCAAGATACCGTGTTTGTATTCAGCTTTTACATCGGTATTTTGAATTCGGGCAGGAAGAGGAATAACTCGTTGGAATTTACCGTAGTAAAATTCGCTTCTGACGTTACCCTTGTCTTCGGTTTTTGTTTCTGTCTTACGTTCTGCGGTGACAGAGACAGCTTTTTCTGAAACTTGAATGTCTACATCTTTAGCTTCAACTCCAGGAAGTTCTAATTTTAGAATTAATGCTGCATCAGTTTCATGAAGTTCTGCTACAGGAGCTTTTGCTGTGACTTTTTGTTCAAATAAAGAATCCATTTGGCGTTGTAATGCGTTTAATTCTTGCCAAGGGTTATAGCGTGTTAACATCATAGTAATTTTAGGAATAGTTTGTTTTGGTTGCTTTAATTCTTATAGTAATGGCGCCTGATTTATTAAGATTACGGTTAGTTACACCTGAAGTTTTCATGATTACCACACATTCTATAAGTTATTAAAACTTTTCTCCAAATAGAAATAATGGATAATGGTCAAGGTTTTAATATAGAACTTCCTTATTCTGGCTTTGGTTTAAGAGGAAGTGTAGGCGCCAGGTAGTACAAAAGAGTGCGCGTTAACCAGTAGTACCAAATATGGTGATTATAAGTTTGTTTGTAGTTAATAACTCATCCGTTGCCAGCTGACCTATCGTGTTTGGCTATTTATCGCTTGGGTTGGGAAAGCACTGAAGTGCTTATTACTATGAGTTTCAGAGTTTTCTTTCTACGAGGAGCATTCGTCTGTAGGAGAGCCAGCCGGATACTATCATAAT
>ERZ1066121.494-NODE-494-length-35867-cov-12.032391_pt1 | contig 35867 bp, 28 predicted proteins | sample MGYA00382768_ERZ1066121 | MGnify/ENA primary metagenome ERZ1066121 (study PRJEB33369, sample SAMEA5778351) | biofilm metagenome | biome: Industrial cooling water; feature: Water cooling tower basin; material: Biofilm | place: United Arab Emirates | collected...
CTCGTGTTCTTTGGTGGGTGTGTATGTGTAATTGGATTTGTCTTCGCTATTGGGCAGAATTGTGATGTATTTGCCGTCTAAGTTGCGATTACGTGATACCAATTCTTTACGACCCTCGTTAACTAAGAACGGAAGCACTGCACTGGCGCCAATAACCACCATATCTACTACGTTAATTGGTGCGATTTGCAACAAACCTTTGAGTCCAGGTACGGTTGCGGCAGCGATTTGTAGTGCAAAAGAACCACCCAAGGCAATATTTAGATATTTGTTTTGTGGTAGTCTCTTACCGCTAAATATGCTGTGGGTTTGCGAACGGCAACTGAGCGCGTACATTAACTGTGCCATTGTCAAGCTCATAAAGCCAATGGTGCTGGCAGTTGCTCCCATACCATAACGGTTAATAGCATAACCATAGGCGCCTAAAGCACTTGCTGACATTATCGCTGACTCGCCAACAATGCGTCGGAAGTCAGAATTTTTGATAATTGGTTCAGATGGGTCACGGGGTGGCGCCAGTAATACATCTGGTTCAGGAGCTTCCATTGCCAGTCCGAGCGCAGGGAAGATATCTGTTACTAAGTTCAACCATAGTAACTGCATAGCTGTCATTGGTTCACCTATACCAGCAGCAGTTGCAGCGAGCATCACCATAATTTCACTGGTGTTGGTTGATAGTAAAAAGTGAACCGATTTACGAATGTTGTTGTAAATTGTACGTCCATGACTAACGGCTATAATCATGGTTTCGAGGTTGTCGTCTTCGAGGATAATATCCGCCACTTCACGGGCAACATCGGTGCCACTATGTCCCATTGCAATACCAACATTAGCAGCTTTGAGCGCGGGAGCATCATTAATTCCATCCCCGGTCATTGCTACTATTTTACCTGTGCTTTGCTGTGCTTGGACGATTTGCAATTTGTTCGCAGGACTAATACGTGCAAAAACATTTACTCGGTCGCACAGTCCTTTAACAACTTCTGGGTCAACTTGTTCGAGGTGGGTTGAGTCGAGAATTTCTAGCTGTTTGCCTTGGCTAAGATTTAGTTCTTTACCAATAGCATAAGCTGTTGGACTTTGATCCCCAGTAATCATTACGGTGTTGATACCTGCTGAGTGGAAATCTCCCATCAATTCCTTCACACCTTTACGGATGGGGTCTGCCATTCCCACAAGTCCCAACCAAATTAATTCACTTTCAGTGTTAATTTCATCCGAATCTTGAATTAAATAAGCAATTCCAAGAACACGCAGTGCTTTACCTGCCATGTCCTCGTTATCGTTCTCAATTAACTGTCTATCAGCATTGGTTAAAGGTATTTGCTGACCGTTTTTGAGTTGATGACTACATAGCGCTAATACTTCAGATGGACTACCTTTAACTGCAACAAGTTTTTGATTGTTGTCAGGAGTATTATGTAGCGTCACCATGTAGTTACGCGCTTGCGAACGGTGACTAATTTTCTGCAACGGATAATTTTCGCGCAGACTATTTACATTCACTCCAGCATTTATTGCTAAGTCGATAAGCGCGTTCTCTGTTGAAGAACCTTTTACAGTGTAATTGTGTTCTTTGTTTTCCTTTTTCTCTTTAACCTTTTCCTTTTCTTCAATAATGCTTTCGTTGCAAAGTACCAAGACATGCATTAACTTCAGCACTTGCTCGTTGCTATAAGGATTAATAGACTCATCCCCATCGCGCAACTTATCTTCTGCAACATCAATACATCGTCCATCAGCACACAACTCAACAACCATCATGCGGTTAGCTGTAATAGTACCAGTCTTGTCCATACAGATAGTCTGTACCGAACCCAGTGTTTCCACTGCATCAAGGCGCCGGATTAATACGTTGTGCTTCCGCATGTTAGCAATACCAAGCGCTAATGTAGTAGTTGCTACCGTTGGCAGTCCTTCTGGTACTGCTGCTACAGCCAACGAAATTGTTGACTTGAGCATTTGCAGCACACTGTTACCGCGCAACACACCAATACCAAATACAACAGCACAAATGGCGCCGCTAATTACAACAAGCTGACTTCCTGCTTGGTCGAGTTGTTTTTCCATCGGGGTTTCAGGTGTCGAAGCTTCACCAAGCATCGCCTGAATTTTACCCATTTCGCTATATTTACCTGTGGCGACAACTACCGCTTTTCCTTGTCCCCCTGTCACCAAAGTACCCATGTAAACCATGTTTACCCTGTCGCCCAAAGCTACATTCTCATCTTCGAGCGCTACAGTAGACTTACTAACGGGCATACTTTCACCCGTCAACGCCGACTCATCAATACTCAAACGCTCTGCTTCAATTAAGCGTGCGTCTGATGGTACATAGCTACCAGGCTTGAGAACTATAATATCGCCGAGGACAATTTCAGTAGCGCTGATTTCAGCACTATTGCCGTCGCGAATAACTACTGCCGTTGGCTTAACTACATTTTGAAGCGAACGAATTATTTTTTCAGAATTGCTCTCAGTAGCATATCCAATCCCTGCATTGATTACTACTACTCCCATAATGACAGCAGCATCAAGCAAACCACCTGTAGCAACTGACACTCCTGCCGCTACTGCTAAAAGTCCTACTGGCAGTGATTTAAACTGATCAACAAACATGCTCAACCCCGAACGCGGTTTTGCTTGCGGCAGGGTATTTAAGCCGTATTTCTTCAGTTTGCGAGCAGCAGAATCACTTGATAGTCCTAATACATTTGACGTTTGCAACTCATTAATTACGGTCTCTACAGAACGTAAATGCCAAGGTGCAACGGATTGCGCTTTTGTTCCGACCAGATCGCGTGTTTTTTTTGCTTTTTTCTTAGCTTGGTGCTTGTTTTTTGTTACCAAATTTACAGAATTTTTGTTTTGCTTTTGGTAATCAAAAACCAGACTTTCAATCAGCGATGCAAGACTTTTAGGACTGCGTGCTAGTTTATAAATTACCAGCATATTTCCTGTGACCGGGTTGGCAGAAACACAACATATATCGTTGTTTTCTGCCAATCTCAACTCTAGGTATTTCTTAAGAGTATCCGAACCCTGAAGACCATTTACTTTATACCTAGCCCTCCCGCTCACCGCCGTATGTACTTCCTTAACGATAGGAATTTGACGGCGCCGGGAGATGTTACAGCTTTTATTCATTTCATGCAGTTGTGAAAAATACTAACTTACTCAGAGTCTTTTATCTTACTGCATAAAATTAAACATTTTCTACTTCATCAGGATTATCTTTAAATAACTTATTAAAACCCAGATGTAAAGACGTAATATATTACGTCTCTACAAGGTTGGAAATCTTACCCTAAATGTACCGAAATACGAACCATACCGATGACATAAAATTTTGCTAGAGTTTTAATAGGCTTACTTTTTAATTTTGACTCAATGTTGCAATTTGCACCTTTATTTCCCTTAATTTACCGTGTTCTCCAACCGAGTTTTCCAAACTGTCTATGGACAGGAAACACAAACTGTAAAAAAATCGCTCTAACCTTTGATGATGGACCTCACCGTCATCACACACCCCAGTTACTAGAGGTGCTAGACTCTTACAAAATTCCGGCTAGTTTCTTTTGGTTAGGTGTATGTGTACAACAGGCGCCACAAATAGCCAAAATGGTACATGCTCGTAACCACTGGATAGGTTTACACGGTTACGACCACCGAAACTTTCCTATGCTCTCAAAGCAAGAACTTAAAGACAGCTTAGAAAAAACTCAAGCAGCTATTGAAAGTGCCTGTAATATACCCGGACAACTTATTCGCCATGTCAGACCCCCAAATGGGTTCTTTACCCCCAATACTTTAAAACTTTTGAAAAAGTGGGACTACCGTCCGGTTATGTGGAGCGTTGTACCAGAAGACTGGGTACGACCGGGTATTAACACAGTAACTCAACGAGTATTAAACCAAGTTCAAAATGGTTCCATCATAGTTTTGCACGATGGCTACTTCGGTGGTGAAGATGTCGCCGAAACTACAGCAGCTTTAATACCCAAGTTACTAGAACAGGGTTACGAGTTCGTCACTATCGATAATCTTTACGAAGTTATAAATTAAAAGGATTTTGGATTAAATCCAAAATCCTAAATTTATTTATTCCCTTGCGCCTATTTCCTCAGCAACATTTTCTTGCTTAGTAGTTTCGGCGCCTACAGGCTGTTCTGTTCCTAAAAGAGTGCGGATGTCACTCAAAGAACTAGGTTTGCCCAGTTTCTCTTCTTCGGAGTCGGTTACATACTCAATTAAATCCTCTACCTGGCAGCCAAGAGCCTTACAAAACTTTACTATACGTTCAATATGATCAGAGCCAGTTCTTCCGCTTTCCCAATTTTGAATGGTACTTTCGGTGACACCGACAAGACGTGATAACTCTAACTGGGTCAAACCAGCTCTTTCACGTAATATTGCTATTCTTGGTTTTGCTTTCCGTTTCACAGTCACAGCACTCCGACGGTCTAACTTATAGTCGTTTATCGTAACACCAAAAAAAAATTACGCCCAGATTTTTTAACCAAGACCTTGACACCCTTAAAATCTTTAGTTAAACTATCTAAGTATAAAGCTAGCACTTGCCAAGTGCAAGTCAGTCATCTTTTTTTACCTATTAACACTTAAGTTATTGAGTTAAATATATTAAAGGTTGATTATACATGAGGTTATGGAGTTATAAATTATGTTGAAAATTATGTTGAAAAAGTCTTTTGCTGTAGGTGTGTTAGCGGCTCTGGCAATGGTGCCTGTTGCACAAGCAGGTCAAACTCAAGCAAATAGTTCTAACATGCGAATTACAAGTGGTAGCTTGGGAACAAGAAACGTTAGTGATATAGACAGCAGCACTTATACAGACCAGTATCAAGGTAAAAATAGTAATCGATTCTGTGCGACTCGCAATCAGATTCAAGGGAATAGAGAGAACGTAAGTATTAGTAACGGGAATGTTGGCTTCGGTAATGATAGCAGTGTTTCCAATTCAGCTTTTACAAGACAGAGGCAAAATGCGAACTGCTCCTTCCCTGATTTACGTTAAATATATAAATAGCTTAGTAATAGATAAAACTAAAAAGCTGGTTAATCGAGTTGTTGAACTAGATTAACCAGTAACACACAACTAATTAGGTCTAGAAAAATTATGAAGATAAAAATCTACACATGCAAATTTTCTAGCTGCTGCTTTGATTATAGCTTCAAGTGCAGCGTTAGCAAGTCAAAAGAAGTACTGAGTAGAAAGTGCTGAGTAGAGACGAGATTAATCGTGTCTTTACTCAGCACTCAGCACTCAGCACTCAGAACTCAAAACTAACTACAAAGTTGAGGATGAACGCCATGCCTGCCATAAAATTAATTTTTCCGCTGTTCTTGACTGCAATGATTGCATTACCTGCTTCAATTGCAAATGCTGGTGAATTAGATATTCAAACAAGTAATGTTCAAATGGAGCTTGATGAAGATGGCGACATTTATATTAGAACTATTAGAACGGCGCCAGTACCACGAGTAATTGTAAATCCCGCTGTCAATCAAAATATCTATAGAAATCGTCAGATGCGGGTTTTCAGAAGCAATAACAAAATGAAATGCCGTAATGTAACGCAGCGTAGAAACTCAAGAAGAGGTGGGAACCAAATTTACACAAGTAATACTACAACCGTCTGTAGCTAATTCAGGGCATTACTTGTAGAATTCCTGTAATTGTGGAATGGGCATCCTTGCCCGTTCCCCCATATTACAACTATGACCGTAAACTAACCTTTCTGTTTTGTTTCTATATTTATAACCCTACTTATATTCATTGGTATAAAAATATGCAAAACCTCATCTTTTATGCGCTCTGTGTAGGACTCATTATCAGTCTAACTGCTGGATTAACTAACAATTTATCTTACAGTCAAATAAGTTCCGAAGCATCAAGCGATAGTGGCGCCACACAAACATTCACATCCTTTACAAGTAAACAATCAAACTCTGCATCTATCCAAAGGAATAGTTTAAGTTTAAGTGCTGCAAATTTAAAACAACCCCAAATTCTAAAAATAAATGCCCCTAGCGCACGGTTACAAGGTGAAATATCCATTAATGGTAAAGTTGTACAGCGTTTAAACGACAGCAGTAGTAAGTTAGATTTATCACCTTATTTATCTGTCGGTCAGCAAAAAATTGAAATTTCAGCACAATATTCACCATCAACTGCTGCCGTCAGCGTAGAAGTACAAGGTTCAGGCAATAACATTTCGCAACAAACTAGCGGCAGTGGAAGATTAAACTATACTCTAGATTTAGACATCCAATAAAAGTTAAGTATCTAAATTTACCATTATATTGCATGTATGCTGAACAACATTATCTTGTGGGATGGGCAGAGAAAGCCCGTCCCAATTTCAAATAACTTTGTGAACCACGGTTCACATTTACCCCACAAATTTCTCCATTGCCATCAACAAGAATACCTCTCGGTTTTGCTGAAATTAACGGTCGTCGCTTGATATTGTGCTTCAAGCGATGTACGAGTTTGCAAGTCAGCCACAGACCAAATTAAAAATTGCTCTGGCGCCGTTACAAAATCTTGATAGCGATGAGTCACAACTGCGTAGAATTCTTGATACATGGCACACGCATATTCTACTGCTGACTCAAAATCTTGAATAGGTGATAAACGTGCTTGCTGAAGGACATTTTTATCAACTGTACAAACGTCAACTTTTTCTTTCAACCAATCAATTACAAGTTGAGCTATGTGTGAATTCTGGAATCTGTTTGCATAAGCACATATTTTCTCCCATCCAAAATCTGTAACATACATTTTTATCAAGGGTTGCGCTTGGTCAAATAATTCACTAATATCTTCTAATAGCTGGTTTCTGTTCATTAGTAATTCGAGTATTAAATCAGCATCAACCAATATCCCAATCACAGTTAAATCCCCCGATTGAAAAACAAATACGTTTATTATGTCTATAGAAGCATTGATATTTCTCAATGCTTTCCTACATTCCTACATGTAAGTTATATACAAATCCAAAATAACTTATTTCAGATTGGCGCCCACTAAAGGGTTACTATTTCACATCCAAGCATCTGCATATTTATCGGCTTTTGTCAATCTGATACACAGTAATCACTTCACACGTTACTTCTGTTACTTGAAACGACGAAACATATTTCCATCAGTTCCGAAACTCGCAATAATAATTATGTTTAATTCAAGTTTTTATGCAGTTGAATATCAACAAAAATGTGAAGAAATATATCATATATTTTTTTCTAGTACTAACAATGTTTGATTTTTTACCTAACTTTTTGGTTTAAGCATTAAATAAAATAGTTGTCCGTGACCAACAGTAACACCCGCACGTTCGGCTGCAACAAGACCTGCACCAACAAAGTAATCAACTCTGCCAGCACCTTTAATGGCACCACCTGCATCTTGGTCGAGTACATAACGACTAACAACACGGTGTTCCATTTGACCTTGAGTATTAGGAAAAGGAAGGTATGCACGAATTAATGCTAGGGCGCCTGGGGGCATAAGTGATTTATCAGTAGCAATCGAACGGTCGGTCGTAAGAGTAGCTTGAGTGGAACCAGTTGCAGTGACACCATGATTTTCCTTAAAGAATACAAAACTAGGGTCACGCGGAATATAAACATTTAATTCCTGCGGATATTTACGAAAATAATCCAAAATTTTAGGCATCGTCATACCCTCCAAGGGTAATTTTCCATCGTCAGCAAGTGCTTTACCAATGCTTTTATAATTTTGAGCGATGCTGGCAGCATAACCCACCGTAGTCTCAGTACCATCGGTAAGATGAAGTCTAGCGGAACCTTGAATTTGCATCATGTAAGGTTCAAGACGGTCGCGGAACCAAAATATTTCTAGTCCCCGTAATTTACTTTTAGAAGCTTGTAAACCATCTGCACCTTCTAAGTCAACACGTTTAGGATGAGGTCTAGGCCAAGAGTCTAAGTCGGCTGGTTCACGATAAATAGGGTAACGAAATTCAGCGGTACGTGTACGACTAGCTTCATATATAGGTTCATAATACGAAGTAAACAGCACCCCTCCCTTTTTATCGTGACCTATCGACTGGTAAAGCACAAACTCATTTCTTATTGCAGCATTGAGTTGTTTAGCTGATTTGCTCGTTTGTACCAACTGTCGAAATCGTTGTAAGCTAGCGATTACACGAGCGCGAGTAATACCAGCTACTGGATAATTTTGATATGCTGCTTCAGCTTGCGGAGATTGTAAGTACTTTAAACTTTGGTCTATCGACGCTATTAAACCTTTTTGGTCTTTGATAGGTTCGTTTTCACCCCAAATTTGATTATCTAAACACGAAGCATCACCCTCGCAACAAGTAACATACGGTCTAGCTATAAGTACAGGGCGCCGTTTTGATATATTTGCTTGACTTTTAACTTGTTTTGCAGCTTGAGGTAAATTCCACTTTTTTAGCTGACATTGTTGTGGAGCAAGCGCTAAACGCCCCAAAGGTTGTATAAGTAATACATAAGTTAGTACAAATACAGGCAAGCTTAAAGCAACAGCAACAAGTATTTTTGCTGACTTTGGGTTAACTAACTCTCGAAACTTCGCTTTAGATTCACTCTTAATGCTCATAAACGCCCTACTTCAAATATAAAATTTAAAATTCATTAAGAATTCTAAATCCTTACAGCTAGAAAATCGACATTCTTTTACTCGATAATCATAGGTAGAAGTGTTACCAGATAAAACAACGTACTTAAGTAAGTCGGCGCCAAGCTTAATTATGCCTTCTTCAACCAATATTGTTACATTTCGTAATACTGTCATGCTGAGGTACGAAGGGCGCAGTTTTCCCGCTTTCGCGCGCATCTCTATAACGTTTAAAGGTTGTGTAAGAACATATTTCAATACGGATTTAGATTCATTGTGATAAACACCATACAAAAAGCCCAGCTTTATGACTGGGCTTTTGTGGAGTAAGTCTCCAAGGTTACATATAGAAGTTCAGTATAGTTTTGTTTAACTTAATTAGTACTACCATTGCTCTTAGCTTGGTTTCGGAAAAGAAGCAAAATATTTTTCTGAACGCTTCATTTGATTAATTGTAGAAAGTTAGCGCCTATTGGTTCTCTTTTCTTACCTCTTTCTTCCCTTCGGGAAAAGCTCCGCTTTACGTGTACTTTGTGTCTAAGAAAGCGGGAAATCCTCGCTCCTTATGTGGTTTATTCCTGCTTAACCTCTCACGATTGGTTCATGTCAAAAGTTTTGGTGTGTAGGCACCAATAGTAAGGTGGGCATTGCCCAACATACAATACCCCAGAATTAATGATATGAACCACTATGCTTAACCTTGAAACTCTTGTCTCTGTGTTCTCAGTGTCTCTGTGGTAAAAAAAAACATTTGCTGCACAGGCTGGAAGCCTGTGCTACATTTACGTGTGGTGTGCATTGTTAAGGGAAATTATGAAAGCTGTTGTGATGACTGCACCTGGTAATCCTGATGTGCTGCAATTACGAGATTTACCATTACCTTCTGTGGGTGATAGAGAACTGTTAGTTAAGCTAAAAGCTGCTGGCGTTAACCCTATTGATACTAAGCTTAGGAGTCGCGGTACTTTTTTTCCTGATAAAATGCCTGCGGTTCTTGGTTGTGATGGTGCGGGTGTTGTTGAAGAAGTAGGCGCCAACGTAACTAAGTTTCGTGTGGGCGATGAGGTATATTTTTGTAATGGTGGATTAGGCGGACATCAAGGTAACTACGCAGAATATACAACAGTAGATGAACGATTTGCCGCACGTAAACCTAAACAAGCTAGTTTTGCTTTATCTGCTGCGGCGCCTTTGGTATTAATTACAGCTTGGGAAGCTTTATATGAACGAGGAAAACTCTCGCCAAATGAACGAGTATTAGTTCATGCTGGTGCTGGAGGTGTTGGACATGTGGCAATACAGCTTGCCAAACTTAAAGGTGCCAGCGTTTGCACTACAATAAGTTCACAAGAAAAAGCACGCTATACTCAAGAACTTGGCGCCGCAAAAGCAATAAACTACAAGCAAAATGATTTTGTTAAAGCAGTATTAGACTGGACTAACGGTGAAGGAGTTGACATAGCATTTGACACTGTTGGTGGAGAAACTCTACAAAAATCTTTTCCAGCAGTACGAGTATATGGTGATGTAGTCACAATTTTGGAACCAGATAAAAATACTGTGTGGAAAGTCGCGCGTAACCGCAACCTGCGTATTAGTTTAGAGTTGATGCTCACACCCATGTTACAAGGAATGATAGAAACGCAGCAGCATCAAGCCGAAATATTAGAACAATGTGCAACTTGGATAGATGAAGGTAAGCTTAAAATTGACGCGCGTCATCAATTCAAATTATCAGAAGCAGCAAAAGCTCATCACTTACTCGAAACAGGGTCAATCACAGGTAAAATTATCCTACTGACCGAATAATAGAAGATTAGCATCGCATTTGAGTAACTACACAAAAGTCCAGCATCCCGTAATAACAATATTATTAGCCAGCGCGCTTACCGCTACTTTCTGGTTTATTGGGTTATTTTATATACCTCATTCTCAAGCTCAATCGCAATTAGAACGCACTCCACTAACTTCAGAAATACTGCAACAGCGAGTTCATAACCCAATTTTACGCGAAGGTAATCTCACCGTAGATTTACGGGAAATGACAATAGATTTACGACCAGATAATGCTACTTTTCGCGATGAATTTTATCAAACGCTACGAAAGGAAATACAAAAAACAGGCGCCAAACCATTCGGTTTAGATTTAAGCAACTCATTAATTCAAGGTGATTTTATTGGTAGCGACTTGGGACTGCGAACCACAATTTACCCCCAAGCAATTTCTCCAACTTTTACTCCCAGTGAGCAAGAACAACTGCAACAGCTACGCGAGGTATGTTTAAAATCACTAAGTATAGGATTCCCAAGTGCAAAAGATTGTCGTTCGTTATTACGTCAAGAAGCAAATATATCTACTGTAGAGAGCGTTTTTCGCTCGGCACTCATTATGCAACAAACGCGGTTTAATGGCGCCGTCCAGTTTGCCAATACATTTTTTCTTCAACCAGTTGATGCGAGTGGCGCCGTTTTTAACCAATCTGTAAATTTTACAGAAGCTCGGTTTGGTAGTACCGTCAGCTTTGCTAATGCTACTTTTCGTAAAGATATTCAGCTAACAAATAGTATATTTTTTAACAAAGTAGATTTAAAGCAAGCGCAATTCCAGGAAGCTGTTTATTTTCAAGATAGTAGTTTTTCTCTTAGCGCTAACTTTAAAGATGCAATTTTTCGCTCTTTGGTAAGGTTTAACCGCGCACGCTTTGGAGGTAATGCTGATTTCTCTCAGGTTCGGTTTCTCGGTCAGGTACAGTTTACCGCAGCAGATTTTAATGAATTCCTTTTACTAACCGAAGCAGCATTCGAGCAAGCTGTAACGTTTCGCGAAGCTAGATTTTATCAACCTGTGACACTAAGAGGCGCCAGCATTCTTAATATAGCTGACTTCAGTGATGCTATTTTTGCTCTTAATGCTTATTTAAACGTATCAGGACTAGCGTTCAACTCGAATAGCGCCAAAATTTTAGGAAATCCTGGTGAAATAGGGAAAATGCTCTATGTGTCATCTTTAATCGGAAATCAAAACGTATTGCGGAATTTAATGCAAAATTTCCGCTCGTTGCAGCAAATTAGCGACATTAACCAACTTGAATATACAAAGCAACAATTACGGTTTATAGAATTGAGTCGGCGATTATTTGGTACAAATATAAATAAAGCTTCTACAGAAAAATTAAAAAGCCTAGGTCTAACACAACTTCAAATTGAAGGAATTATTAATCATCGTAACAAAGAACAATTTCGCAACCAAAGCGAACTGTTAGAACTACCTGAAATAGATTTTGAGACATATATTAAAATACGTGACCAAATAATCGTCGATGAACCTTTATTAATTGGTGGATGGATATTAACAGCATGGAGTTGGCTATTTATTGCTGTGCTGTTATTACTATCAGGTTACGGTACACAAGTTTGGTTAGTGTTTGGTGTTGGCGCCATTGCCATCGCCTACTTTGGATTATTATATTGGCTTATCGATAAATATAGGCGCCTGCGTCCAGTTCCAATAGTTCCAACTTGTTATGAAACAAGCTGGATATTAACATCCTACTTTGTATTCACATTTATTGGATTACTTGCTATTTTCCGCAATGCCGAACAGCCTTGGTTGACACTAGGATGTTTAGTATTAATAATTTTACCTATACCTTTAATACTACTAGCTCGACTTTACCAAATAGGACGTTTTCATAACAAAATGGACGTATCCTATTTTACCGAAGATGGCACATTACGTCAGTTACGTTTGTTAATTGGGCGCCTGCCCGTAATACCCAGAAACCCATCATTTCGCGAAAGATACATGCCCATATTATGGGACAAACGCTGGAATTGGCTCAACTATTACGACTTTAGTCTAAATAATTTAATGCGATTAGGCTTTAATGATATTCGTCTACGCGATGAATGTCTCCCAGGAATTATATCAAGCTTGGCATGGTTCCAATGGAGTCTAGGAGTACTTTATATAACTCTACTCTTATGGACACTATCGCGCACAATTCCAGGACTAAATTTATTAATTTACTTGAAGTAATAAATTTGAAACCTGGTTTCTGTGGAAAGTTGTTATTTTTATTACATGCTATCAACAAAGAAACCAGGTTTCTAATAAAATAAAGTTTACTTAAAGATATATTATAAAATTATCTACAGAATACAAAAATATTAGATACTAATTAAGCCAGGGTTAATTATCTAATAAAATGAGAACCGATTCCATTTTCTATCAATTATTCCAGCTAGTGCCAAGCGTTTTATTTGAACTGATAGGAGAATCAGCGTCAAAGTACGAAAGTTACGAATTTTCTACCAGAGAAGTTAAAGAGTTATCGTTTCGCTTTGATGGCATATATTTGCCCGTCACTAATGATTTAGAAAAACTGATTTACTTTGTTGAAGTGCAATATCGTAAACGAGATAGCTTTTACTGGGACTTGTTTGGAGAGATAGGTTTATACAATAGTCAATACCAGCCTAAACAAGATTGGCGTGCGGTAGCAATATTTGCCAAAGAAAGCTTTGACCCAGGCCCACTAAAACAGTATCAGGAGTTTTTTGATAGCGGACGTGTGTCAATAGTATACCTAGATAAGCTATCACAAAAATCTTCACCCTCATCCCTTGGGTTAGGAATGATAGAATTAGTACAAGAGCCAGAAGCAAACGCTGGAAACAAAGCTAGAGAGCTAGCACAACAAACTAGGCAGCAAATAACATCCTATGAAACCCAAGATAAAATCTTGGAGCTAATCGATAAAATATTGGTATATAAATTTCCTCAACTGAGCAGGCAGGAGTTAGATCGTATGTTTACCTTAGATGACTTAAAACAGACCCGATACTTTCAGGATGTACAACAAGAAGCGAAGGTAGAAAATGCCCGCAAATATATTCTGGAAGTTTTGAAAGCTCGCTTTGCTAATGATATACCTTCTAAGATTGTAGAAAAGTTAAATCAAATCGAGGATTTATCTTGTCTTGACCAAATTGTTAAAAAAGCCGCTACTGCTAAGAGTCTTGCGGAATTTCGTTCATTTCTAAAACAATTACCTGATAATCGTGCATAGAAGACTATTTGTAAAGAAATGTTAAATGGTTCAAATTAATACGTAGGTCGGGTTCCCGTGTACAGCGCAACCCAACATTATGGAACGGGCAAGGATGCCCATTCCACAAGAGATATTAATTTACATTCTGGGTTAATTTAATTTTTGGAAGTCCCTTAGATGACTTAAAACAAACACGCTTCGTTAACTAACTAACAATAAAATCATGCTTAAAAAACTCTTGAGTCCATGTAGAGGTGCCCACATATCCCATTTACTAAATTTAACATTAGGGATTGGCGCCGCACTCGCATTAACATCTCCATCATTTGCCCAATCAACAATTATTTACGAACGCACCACTACTTACGATAACTACGCTTACCCCTATATTACTCCTTACCCTGTAAGCCCAATTGGGGGACGCAGTTTATTTCCACCCAAGACTAATTTATTTGACCAAAATCCGACAAATAGTTTATTCCCTAACAATCCTAGCAATAACATTTTGTTTCCAGGAGTTAGGGTATATAGGCGCCCACACATTAGGCAGTATGTCAATGACTCTACGTTGGTGAACCCAGTGTTAGTAAACCCTAACATTCGGAACTCGACTATTATTAACCCGACAATAATTAATAATCCTTATTATCGGCGCCTGCCTAGAAAAGGTTCTACGTTTATTTATAGATTCCCGTAGGACTGAACAGCTATGCACAGGCAGGATGCCTGTGCCACAAGATTAAGATGTAAAATGTGACCCAACTAGCATTGTGCCAATACCTACATCGGTAAAGATTTCTAGGAGTAGGGAATGGGGTATGCGACCGTCTAGGATGTGCGCTGCTTTTACTCCTTGGGCAAGTGAGCGAACACAACAATTAACTTTAGGTATCATTCCACCCGCTACTACTCCTGTTCCTATTAGGTCGCGCGCTTCTTGAATATCAAGTTTGGGAATTAGGGTTGATGGGTCTTTATAATTTTCGAGTATTCCGCGTGTGTCGGTTAGTAATATTAATTTTTCGGCATTAAGTGCAGCAGCTATTTCTCCGGCGACGGTATCGGCGTTGATATTGTATGATTGCCCAGTTTCATCAGCAGCAACGCTGGATACAACTGGAATATAACCATTCTCAACTAATGTGTTAAGTATTGTAACGTCAATACCACTTACATCTCCAACAAAACCAATTCCTTCTTGACCTTGAGGACGAGCTTTGATTAAGTTACCGTCTTTGCCGCATAGTCCCACAGCTTTTCCACCTGCTTGATTAATTAAAGCAACAATTTCTTTGTTGACCCGTCCTACTAATACCATCTCGACAACATCCATTGTTGGTGCGTCGGTAACACGTAACCCATTTTTAAACTGTGCTTCGATACCGAGCTTGTCTAACCAGCTATTTATTTCTGGTCCACCACCGTGAACGACGATAGGACGTAGACCCACACAAGAGAGAAAAACTATGTCACGAATTACTGTATCCTTGAGTTCGCTGTCTTTCATTGCTGCACCACCGTATTTGACAACTACGGTGCGACCTGCGAATTGTTGGATGTAAGGTAATGCTTCGCTAAGTACTCTAACGCGGGTTGCTTCGGCTTGTTTGATATATTCGGTATCGTTAACCATTGGGAGGAGCTATATTTTGAATGAGTTTAAGAAAGTTTTACACTTTCAACAATTTCTCACAAGACGGTATCAAACCTACACTCTTTGTGTTTAAAATTTGTAAAAAACGATAGTTATAGAGCGTAAAAAGGTGCCGATGAAGATAAAATTTTGCTGTCGTCAAACCCGTAGATAGTTTAAGCTAGCTGAAGATTGTTTTAATTTTATGGTAAAAAGAGGCGGTAGTGTGCCTAAAAAAACTGGTTTAATTTCTTTTCTAGTGGTTTGTAGCTTATGGTGTTTGCCTTCGAGCGCAAATGCACAAGCTTTGATACCCCATACATTGCAACTAGATGCAGCAAAGCTTGAAAAACAAGGGTTATCTCTAGCTCAAGAAGCAGCTTCGTTGGGACAGTTTCAGCAATATGAGCTTGCTTTACCACGCGCGCGCTTGGCATCGCAACTCGCACCGAAAAACGATAAAGTGTGGTTCCTGTTGGGCGGGTTGTATTTACAAACGAAAGATTATAATAATGCCATCAGTTCTTTAAGAAAGGCTCAGGCACTCAATCCTAAGAACGCTGACGTTCAGTTTGCTTTGGGTTCTGTCCACTTTCAACAACAAAAATATCAAGAAGCTGCCGGATTTTACCAAGCAGGTTTAAGATTAAAACCAAATGACCCCGAAGGATTATTCGACTTGGGCAATGCTTTTTACATGCTTGGAAAATTGCCTGATGCCATAGCCCAATACAACAAGGCAGTTGCTCAAAATAAAAAATTCTGGCCAGCAATTAACAATATTGGTTTAATTAAGTACGAACAAGGTGATGTAACTGGCGCCATTAAGCAATGGCAAACTGCTGTGTCACTCGATAAACAAGCTGCTGAACCTTTGCTAGCACTAGCTGTAGCATTGCACGCTAGAGGAGACCGACAACAAGCACTCGCACTTGGAGTACAAGCACTTCGTATCGATAACCGTTATGCTGACCTAGAATTTTTAAAGCAAAACCTCTGGGGTACACGCTTACTAGCTGACACGAAAAAATTCATTGAGTTACCTGGTGTTCAAGCAGCTATCGAACAACGCGAAAGTCAGTCATCAAGACAAAGACCACAGTAAATTGTAGGATAGGCGCCTCGCCTGTCCCACAACCCTCTCCAAATTTTAAATTCCCTATTGCAAGATTACGCACAATACAGTACATATATATTGTAAAGAATAAAAAGCAATAGCTCGACTCATAAAAGTCAAGCTACTGTTCTTAAAAGGTGATATTTTGGGATAGTTCTAACACGGCTTGTAAGATTTGTTGGCAGGACAAAGGGTTTTCCTTTTCAAGCGCAAGGTTTTCAAGCATTATCATCTTTGGGTAAGAGTGCCACTATTTGGTCTACAAACTGTTGATGGTCAACGACAGGCTTAGAAATGTAGCCATCTGCACCACTCTGCTTAAGGAAATTCTCACGGTCACCTTCCATAGCATGTGCCGTTACCAAAATAATTGGTAAAGACGAAGTTTGTGGGTCGGATTTTAACATTTGTGTAATCTTGATACCATCAACAGACTTACCCTGGTAAACACTTCGAGATAGCGAAACATCCATCAGAATAATGTCGGCATCTCCTGATTGGGCAATTTTCATTACCTCTTCCACATTTTCCGTGTGTTTGACATCTAAGCCGCCCCGCTTGGTCAAAATCTTGGAAAAAACGCGAGCGTTAATCAGATCGTCTTCGACAATCAATACAGTTTTCATGCGAATTTAACTTGTAGGGTGAAAGGGATGACTACCTGACTTTTCAGTTATACGTCTCCTTGTTTATTAATCCATACGTTTCTTTATCATCAAGGATAATACTACTGTTTTTTATCCTGTCTTGTATCAAAATTGTGTTTCAATGTGCTGCCTAACTGCGAATGCTTACGCATTACACAAAAGGCGCCCCGAAAGTGTTCAAAAACTAAAACTTTGTTTGTATAGATTAGATAGATATCAGGTAAAAACTCATGGCAAAACAGTTAAACCTTCTCTCAGGGGGACAGGTAATCACCACAGCCTTGCACACCGAGATGCAACGGTCTTATCTTGAATATGCCATGAGTGTGATTGTCGGGCGAGCGTTACCCGATGTCCGCGATGGCTTAAAGCCTGTTCACCGTCGTATTTTATACGCAATGCATGAATTGGGTCTAACACCTGAGCGACCCTACCGAAAATGCGCGCGCGTAGTTGGCGATGTTCTTGGTAAATATCACCCACATGGCGACCAATCGGTTTATGATGCATTAGTACGTTTGGTGCAAGATTTTTCTAGTCGTTATCCTTTACTCGCAGGTCACGGTAATTTTGGTAGCGTCGATAACGACCCTCCAGCAGCAATGAGGTATACAGAAACTCGTCTTGCTTCCCTTGGTCATGAGGGAATGTTGACCGAAATTGGCGAAGAAACAGTTGAGTTTATTGGCAACTTTGATAATTCGCAGCAAGAACCAACTGTTTTACCAGCGCAGTTACCATTTTTAATCCTCAATGGTTGTGCGGGTATTGCTGTGGGGATGGCGACGAATATACCCCCGCATAATTTAAATGAAATAGTCGATGGGTTGGTTGCGCTCATTGATAATCCAGAATTACCTGATAGTAAACTGTTTGAATTAATACCTGGTCCAGATTTTCCAACGGGTGGGGAAATTGTTGGTGATTCGGGAATTCGCGAGGCTTATACTACTGGTCGGGGTAGTATTGTTTTACGTGGAATTGCCACAATTGAAGAAATCGCAGCCACTAAAGGAACGAAGCGTAAAACGGCGATTATTGTAACTGAGTTACCTTATCAGGTAAATAAGGCGGGTTGGATTGAAAAAATTGCCGAACTTGTTAACCAAGGACGGATAAATGGCATTTCTGATATCCGTGATGAAAGTGACCGGGATGGGATGCGCGTTGTTATTGAACTTAAACGTGACATTAACCCGCATGAAATTCTTCAAGCTCTATATCACCAAAGTGCTTTACAAAGTAACTTCGGCGCCATTTTGCTTGCTTTGGTTGACGGTCAGCCAAGGCAGTTGAGTTTACGTAATTTATTACTAGAGTTTTTAAGTTTCCGCGAGCAAACCTTAGTACGTCGCTATACTTATGAATTGGGCAAGGCAGAAAATCGCTCGCATTTGGTAGAAGGTTTACTCAAAGCTTTGTCAAATTTGGATGAACTTATTAGTATATTGCGACAGGCGCCTGATGGCAGCACGGCAAAAGTTCAAATTGCCAGTCGGTTAGAGTTGACCGAAGTTCAAGCTGATGCCATACTTGCTATGCCGTTAAGGCGCCTAACTGGTTTAGAACGACAAAATCTTGAACAAGAGTTTAACGAACTTAGAGAGCAAATTACTAATCTCCAGCGATTACTGGGTGACCGCAAAGAGTTACTAAAATCTCTGAAAAAAGATTTTCGAGCTTTGAAGAAAAAGTTTGGTGACGAGCGTCGAACTCGTATTGATGCTGAAGCGAAGTTTGAGCCACCAAAGGGAGCGAAGAAAAATTCCGACGACGACATAAAATCAAATCCAACTTTAAAACCCGAAGTTAAAAGCGAGGAGACAATACTCGAATTAACTCATCGCGGTTATGTTCGACGTTCCCAACCCAACGGTAAAAAACCCAAGGGCGATAATAATTTATCTGAAAACGATTTTATTCTTCAAACGGTAGATACCAATACCGAAAAGGAATTACTTATCATTACTAGTGGCGCCAAAGTTTATCCAATACGAGTTGGTGATATTCCAGTTTCAACCGGACGCTCCGGAACTCGTGGAACTCCATTAATTACTTTACTCAGTAACACCGCTCAAGGCGCCACTGAAGCAATTATTACCCGGTTTATGCAGCCAGAAGAAAATCAAGAGGGTGAAATGATTCTCTTGACTAAGCAAGGACGTATTAAACGATTATCGCTGATGGAGTTTAGCAACTTATCACGTCGCGGTATTACAATCACCAAACTCAAAGACGATGATGAACTGCTATCTACACAGTTTACAAATCCAGGCGCCTCTGTTGTACTGGCTTCTTCGGGTGGGCGCCTGTTAAGGTTTGCAATAAATGACGAACAGTTGGCAATAATGGGGCGCACCGCAATGGGTGTACAAGCAATGCGTCTACGTTTGAACGAAACAATGGCGGGTTTCGTGAGCGTTAAAAATTCCAATAATATACTGCTGGTAACTCAAATGGGTTATGCCAAACAAATTTCACTCTCGAATTTACGACTAGCTAACCGAGGTGATATTGGCACTCAGTCGTGTAAATTTACAAATAAAACCGATGCTTTAGCCGGAATTACAAATGCAACACCACGAGGAGAAGTAGCGCTTATCACTAACCAACAACGATTAGTCCGTGTGGCAATTGATACTGTTAAACTTTCAAACCGCGATAACACGGGTGAAACTATACTCCAACTAAATCGTGACGAGAAAATAATCTCAGTCGTTGAAATACCACAACCCTAATTGCTCCAAGGGATATTCAAAAATTAAGCCAACCATCCCACTTCATAAAATTTATCAATTTGATATGCATGTTGTAGAGACGTTACATGTAACGTCTCTACAACATGCAATTTTTGTGTCTGGTTATACTTATAAAAAAAATATATATCAGTAATTTTTATCACATTCTGTCCCAGGTATGATTTTATTAAAGGTGTGTAACAGAAAAGAAAATATTTGTTATATTTATTTACATAAGACCTTAGCTTTTAATTCCGGTTTGGAGTACTAACCATGCAAAATACAACAGCAACCAATATTAACGCACCAGTAATGCAAGACCGTAATGCTTGGCGTTGGGGATTTACTCCACAAGCAGAAATTTGGAATGGTCGTTTAGCGATGATAGGTTTTTTAGCGGCAGCTTTAATTGAAATTTTTTCTGGTCAAGGCTTTTTACACTTCTGGGGCATTCTTTAAGTTCAAACATAACTGTCTTAAATTGATACCCTGTAGATGTCATATAGCCTGGGAGGATAAGTGCCTATCCTCCCAGGATTTTTATATTTTTATATAATATTCTTTACGTAAATCAATTTAAATTTACATTACTTTACTTTTTGATTAATATTTTATATACAAATTAGATATAAAAATCAAAACCTGGAAGTTAGAAAACATCCAGGTTCATATTATGACACTAATTAAAAAGTTGACTAGAAGGTTTAACTTGTCTATAGTGCGCGCAGGTTTAACTTGTCTATAGTGCGCGCAGCTTTAACTTGTCATTAATCACGCAAATCTAGCTTGTCATTCTGAGCGCAGCGTAATGCGGAGCATTTGCCGTAGGCTAGAATCTAAGGATTAACTATATACCAGATGCTTCACTGCGTTCAGCATGACATAAAGCGGACATTTGAAAATATCCTTTAACGAATATACTCTTTCAAAACGCTGTTGCGGTTAGGATGGCGCAACTTACGAAGTGCTTTAGCTTCGATTTGGCGAATTCGTTCGCGTGTGACGTTAAAGATTTGTCCAATTTCTTCTAAAGTTTTCATGCGACCATCATCTAGTCCATATCTTAAACGCAGTACATCACGTTCACGAGGGCTAAGACTATCGAGAACTTTTTCGAGGTCTTCGCGCAATAAATTCTTAGACACTTGGTCTTCGGGTGTTTCACCATCCGATTCAATAAAGTCGCCTAATCGAGAATCTTCTTCCTTACCGATAGGAGTTTCTAACGAAATAGGTAATTGCGCTGACTTAGCAATAAACCTTAACTTCTCAATAGTCATCTCCATGCGGGTAGCAATTTCTTCCTCAGTAGGTTTGCGACCCATTTCTTGAGAAAGCAACTTCGTTGTTTTCTTTATACGAGAAATCGTTTCGTAAAGGTGGACTGGTAAACGAATAGTGCGTGATTGATCGGCAATTGCGCGTGTAATAGCTTGACGAATCCACCATGTTGCGTAAGTTGAGAATTTGTAACCTTTTTCATGGTCAAACTTCTCAGCCGCACGAATCAAACCAAGACTTCCTTCTTGTATCAAATCTTGGAAAGACAGCCCACGATTCATATACTTCTTGGCAATTGAAACCACAAGACGCAGATTGGACTGCACCATTTTATCTTTTGCCCGACGCCCGATGTGCAAACGATAGCGGAATTGTGGTAATGTTAATTGCACAGCCTCAGCCCACTCGCTATCTCTGGGGTCACGGTCTAATTGCTGGGACAGTTTTTCTCGAATTCTTTCCAATTCGAGTAAATCAGCAATTTTACGCGCTAACTCGATTTCTTCATCAGCACGAAGCAAACGAATTCGACCGATTTCTTGTAAGTAAAGACGGATCGAATCTTCGGTGTAATGCTTCTTCTTGGACTGTGCCCGACGACGCGATTTAGCGGCTTTTCCAGACTTTGCGTCGTCCTCATCAGATGTCGGTTCTAGAAAATCATCGATTTCGCCATCATCGCCAAGTAGCAAGTCCTCTTCATCATCTATTAAGAGTTCCTCTAACTCGAAATCAGGCTGATTTGTGACTACTAGATCAGGCTGAAATATATTTTCGAGTACGTTATTAGCCTGGTTCATGCCGCGTTCCTCATGCTCCTTGCAGAATCAATTACTCAAGACAAAATTGCAGTTGCTCGCGTGACGAGCTTTGAATATCATCCCTACAACTAGGGTAATGACTAATTTAGCTAAAAAATGTTCAGACATGTTACATATTTCATCTAAAAAAATATGCAAACAAATTTCCGAAACTTAACCCACAGCAAGAATGCTTAAAAAGGGTTTTCAAGACATACCGCACATTAACAATAGCTACTGCCGATTAAATACTCATACATTGAGCCTTTCTTTGAGAAATAGCATTGAGTTTGGCATTGTTTATTAAGTGAAAAACACTCTTATGTTGCTCACGCACATGCACTCGCGATTGAATTACCTGTTACAGACCTTCAACCTAAATTACACCTTACAAAAAAACATCTTTACTAATGGGATGAAGATATTTTTTTGTCAAGACTTTTTAGATTGTAGCCTGTTTCACAAAAATTGCACTTATTTTGTGTAATATCCGTGAAGGAACTTTAATCAACAAAGCCTGTTATATCAAATAGAAATTTTGAGCGGCAACCGTACACTTGAACTTTACCCAAATCTTAACTATAACCACCCAGAAATTATTGTTACTTTCTTTGAAGAGGCACGTCAAAATGCAGGAAAACTTCGCACGGATTTGCCAAAACCTCAATTATTTGGTAAGCAAGCGTTCTCATAAGTGGTTTTGTTACCAAAAACTATTTCTAACAGTTCTGCATTACACAACAAAAGCATATTTTTGAATTAAATACGGGTGAAAACACATTACTCGGTAACTACTACTTACTCTAACTCGCTACGGGATACAGCAGAACAAGTAAGGGAAGTAACAACCATTTTCTTGCTGGAAGCCAGAAAACTCGATACTTAGACCCTAGACAAGACATAAATGCCTTTACCAAGCATTTATACTTAAAGGCGCTTTTTCCTATAGACAAGTGAAGCTTTGCAAGTTTAATGCCGCAATCACCGTTTTTTTAGATAACAAGCCAATATTTTAATCAAGTGGCTTCGCTTGAAATTAAGGCAACCAGCAGCAAAACATCTGCGGGATACAGTAAAAATTAGCCATACGTCGCTAATTAATTTAACTCTAGCTTATTTAATTTTAATCGCACGAGGACGTGCTACTGAAATGTCAACCCTGTGAGACTTGACAAACTGTTCTTATTGTATACAACGTATTTTAATCAATTCAAAACGAGTTTGACACTCAGGACTAACAATATTAACCCACTTGATACAAAAATGCATAGTAAACCCAGAAAAATACTCACCTCACACGCCTCATACCACGCAAATTCTATCTACGACAGCTATTCACAGCAGTTAATGCAACACATTTTTTGCGACAGTAGCTCGTTGTATTTACTAGAACTAATATACTGATAAGCGTGCTTTTTCCTGTTTACTTAATACTTCCAACAGAATCACTGTCTATATACTGAGATTTCCGAATTGTCATCGAAAGCTGACAATATTGTTTACTATTCTGAGTACATCTACTTTTTATTACAAGATATAAACTTTTATGAATATAGGCAAATAGATTAAATTAGCATATCAGATTTTGGCAAATCTACACTATAAGTTAGTGCTATGCATAACTATGGTGAAGACTTATGCACAAAACTTTACAAAGTTTAGTAAGATAACCTCATAACAAAAATGAGTATTTTTTCTTATTGACATGGCGGAACATTTTCCCTGGCTAACCGCGATCATCTTCTTACCACTAGTTGCTTCGCTTGCAATTCCATTTTTACCTGATAAAGATGGCAAGCAAGTGCGGTGGTACGCTTTAGGAGTAGGTATCGCCGACTTAGTACTGATGTGCTATGCATTTTGGAAGCACTACGATGCAACTAGTGCGAAATTTCAGCTTGCGGAGAATTATGCCTGGGTACCCCAGATAGGTCTGAATTGGGCGGTTTCTGTTGATGGATTGTCAGTTCCGCTGGTACTGTTGGCTGGGTTTGTAACGACACTCGCTATTTTTTCTGCATGGCAAGTAGACAGGCGCCCACGTTTATTTTATGCGCTGATGCTGGTTTTATATTCGGCGCAGATAGGCGTGTTCGTAGCGCAAGACTTGCTACTGTTCTTCATCATGTGGGAAGTCGAGTTGGTACCCGTTTACTTACTGGTTTCGATTTGGGGTGGACAAAGACGTCGCTATGCAGCAACAAAATTCATACTATATACAGCGGCAGCATCTATATTTATTCTTGTAGCGGCTCTTGGAATGGGGCTTTACGGTGGTGGCGATTTAACTTTTGATATTGCTGCACTCGCTTTAAAAGATTATCCAATTGGTTTAGAACTTTTTTTGTATGCTGGGTTACTGATTGCATTTGGTGTCAAGCTAGCAATTTTCCCGTTACATACTTGGCTACCTGATGCTCACGGTGAAGCTTCTGCTCCTGTATCAATGATTTTGGCGGGTGTACTCCTCAAAATGGGTGGATATGGGTTGATTCGCATCAATATGGAACTTCTTGGTGATGCTCATATATATTTCGCTCCAGTTTTAGCAATACTTGGTGTCATCAATATTATCTACGGCGCCTTAAATTCGTTGGCTCAAAAGAACATGAAGCGTCGGTTGGCGTATTCATCAGTATCCCACATGGGTTTTGTGTTGCTAGGTATCGCCTCGTTTACTGACCTGGGGATCAACGGCGCCATGCTACAAATGATTTCTCACGGTTTGATAGCAGCAGTACTGTTCTTTTTAGCTGGTGTAACTTACGACCGAACCCACACAATGGCAATGGAAGAAATGGGTGGTGTTGGGCAGGTGATGCCAAAAGTATTTGCCCTGTTTACAATTGGCGCAATGGCTTCGTTAGCGTTACCTGGAATGAGTGGTTTTGCTAGCGAACTCGCGGTGTTTGTCGGTCTGACAAGCAGTGACATTTACAGTTCAACGTTCTGTACAGTAACCGTTTTCTTAGCTGCTGTTGGCGTAATTCTTACCCCAATTTACTTACTTGGCTTACTCAAACAAGTATTTTATGGTAACGGCGCCGTACTCCAATGCGAAATAGGAAGCAGTGGTTTACAAACTTTAGAAACAGAAGATGTAGTTTGTTTTGGTACCGACTGCGTTCTTCCTACCAAATCAGTTTACCGCGATGCTAGCGCCCGCGAAGTATTTATTGCTGCTAGCTTCCTAGTGCTGATTATCGGTATAGGTTTGTATCCTAGATTTACGATGAAAATGTATGATGCCAAGACTGTTGCAATTAATACTCAAATACGCTCCTCTTATACACAAATAGCAAACAGCAATCCTGGTATCTATGCTCAAGGGTTATTAGCTCCTACAATCTCAGAGACAGAAACCGCGACTGTTTTAGGAACTTTTAAATAGACATACCAGTTTGTGTTAACCTCTACCTCTGAATTATTACGAGCAGTCGTCTAAAGAAAGCGCCTGCTTTTTTTTGCGTGTTACATTACACATGGCGCCAAACCTAAATAGCGAACACCAATGGGGGTAATTTCAAATCTACAAGGTAATATCTCAACACCCATAGCAAAAGCATTTCGCAGCAACTTACCATATACAGGGTCAGTACTGTCACCTGGAGCGAACGCCGTACAATCTGCTCGATTAATAAAATAAAGCATTACCGCACGACTGTGAGGTAACAAAGCCGTTAACTCCCGCAAATGCTTTTGTCCACGTGTAGTCTCAGTATCAGGAAACAGCGCTAACCGACCCGATGCCAAAGTTGTATTTTTGACTTCAACATAAACAGGTAAGTCTGTATTATTCCCCGTCAACAAAAAATCAATACGACTCTTTTTATCAACTCCATAGGGCACTTCACCTTTAATAAAAGTGTAATTCCCCAATTCTGGAAATAAATGCTGTGCAAGGGCAAGCTTTATAATTCGATTGGGTAAAGCAGTATTAATACCCACCCAAGTAGGTTCATTATCGTTTACCTGTATAAGTTCCAGGGTATAAGCTAGCTTGCGTGCTTCGTTGTCGCTTTTCGACAGCATAACCGCACTACCTGGTGTTGATACTCCCGTCATCGGTCCAGTATTGGGACAATGTGCAGTAACTACTTCTCCTGAAGCAAGTTCGACATCCGCAAAAAACCGCTTGTAGCGTTTTACGAAAATTCCAGAGTATAAAGGTGGATAGCAGTATAAATAATCATCAGTCATTGGATTATAGTAGAGGCGGGTTAACAAATACGCTCAAACTGAATTCAAAATCATCCTAAACCCGCCCTTACTATAACGTATGTTACATTCTGTAAAGATTTTAGAACCAACCGATTTGTGGTATCTACAAAACAATATCAACAAAGAAACAAACACTATCATCCCACCAAAAATATTCCGTTTGTCCAGCAATTATAAATAAAACTTGAAAATTCGGGTGTAGTGGTTCAAAAAGGCGCCAAAAAGTTAAATTGGCGGCAAATGGCAGGTTCAGCAGATGGTAGATGGAGAATTGCAATTAAGGCATTACCGGGACAAAATGCGCGCATTTGTTACAGGAACATCGGCGCCAGCAAAAGTAATAGAACTTAGAAAAGACGAAGTTTTAATCGCTGATTATGATATGGTTAAAGGCTTCACAAACGGAATTAAAGAAGAATACTCTAAGTTAGGATACTTTGGTAAAGGCGGTGGTGAAGGTTATGTGTGGACTTACACTGTAAGTAACCGTTCAGGGGGGCGCCTATTAGTATCCGAAACAGATGGAATGGGTATTAGTTGAAATTAACTAATTATTAAATTTCCCAATCCTCTTAAAAAAGGAGGATTTATAACAGTAATTCTACTCTCAATGCCTTGAGGGTAAAAAAACATGTTTTTGCTGACAAGTATATTTCTGAGAGTATTATGACTTTAATATCATTTAAATCGTCCTGGTGGTATTTTATTTACCGACCAAGACCCACAGGTAACAGCTTGGAATTTTAAAGGCTTGGGGTTATTCCTACGCGATATTCGTTTCCCACTTTATAGATTAATGCGCTACAAACATTACATAGCGTTTGACGAACGTACCCCGCGCCACAAAACCGAAATTCATAACCAAAGACCGGGTGATGGCATTACACCAGAACTTTATTATCAAATACTCAACCCGCTAGGTTTTGACGTAAAGCTCTATCCACACAACCATAACCTAGGCGCCGAAGTTTTATTAGGTCAATTAGGTAAATCTTCTTGGCGAATGCGTTTAAGTCAACAGCTATCTGGTATGAATCCAGATTCAACTTCTTCAGCACAATCAATTATGTGTATTGCCAAGCGTTTGTGCTAATAAGCTAGGATATATCAATCCAAAATTTTTATGCCACAGCCATGCAATGCGAAAACTTCAACCGGGGATTGGAAAAAGCTAAACTTCATGACTACACTGGCGCTATCGTAGATTTCACAGCGGAACTAGAGGTAAATCCTTATTTTGCTGAAGCCTACTTGCAGCGTGGTTTGGCTTATTATGATTTGGGTGAAGCATTACGCGCTGTTTCAGACTATACCGAAGCTTTGAAACTAGATTCAAAGTTAATTCAAGCATATTACAGTCGGGCATTAGCGCGGATGGTACTAAAAAATTTGCCGAGTGCCATTGATGATATTGAACGAGCGATTCGTCTTGACTACAATTATGCGGCAGCACATAACCTACGCGGTACCCTGCTACGAAAATCTGGAGATGTTCATGGCGCCATTGTCAGTTTCAAAAAAGCGGCAGAATTATATATAGTCCAGAAAGACGCAGAAAATTGTCGGTTGTGCATGGAGAAAATTAAGCAGCTTCAACCGAAACCTCAACCACAGCAGGTTGTAAGCATTAAGCCATCAACGAGCGCATCACCTGTAATTATGCACGAAGGTGATTACTTTAAACAATTAATCGAAAAAGCCGAACAAGGAGATATAAGAGAAGCGCTCGAAAGTTTGAACTGGGTTTTTCAAGTAGACCCACAAGATGGTAAGGCTTATTGCATAAGAGGTGTGATACGCTGCAAGCAAGAAAGGTATATAGATGCCATTGCTGATTTTAATCAAGCTTTAAAATATAACTTTCAAGATGCCATTGTTTACCGTAACCGAGGTAAAGCCAGATTACAACTCGGAGATAATACAGGCGCCATCGCTGACTTTAACAAAGCTTTAGAATTAGAACCAGATAATGCTATGCTTTTTATCGCCAGAGGTAACGCTTACCGAAGCATGGGCAATCACTACGGCGCCGTTCAAGACTATACTAAAGCTTTACAACTTGACCCCGAAGATGCTCACGCTTACTATAATCGTGGTTTAGCATACACCCATATCGAAGAAATGCAGCAAGCAATTAATGATTATCAAAAAGCTGCGAGTATATTTTGTGAAAAAGAAGATTGGAAAAATTATCAGAAAGTCTTGGACAGCTTAAATAAAATAACTGTACCGAGTCAAGATTTAAACAAACCTCAATCCACTATACTTCGTCAAAAATTATTAAGGCTTGTAGGCGGTTACTGGGAAATTGCCGAAAGGCTGATAGAAGACGCGAAGTATTATTATCCAGGTATGTCAGAAGATTGGTACATGGAAAAAGTCATTAGTGACATCGAACGTGATAGACGGTAGGGGCGGGTTAACAAATATCCTACAAACGTTTTTAAAACCTCATAAACCCACCCCCTCGTAAAACCGCCCCCAAAACCAGTGTATTTTATACAATGACCGTTCCGAGATGACATAACCCATATAATGCGATTTTTTTCAAAGTTCTTTGCTACCTTTCTAGCAGTAATGTTACTACCTGCTTTTATGGCTGTTGCTCAAACTCAAACTATTACACCGGGTGATAATCTAGTTGTAGAAGGAATTCCACCCATTCCCGTTAGCATCGCCCAAAGTGTTGAACGCTACACTAATTTTCGTGCTGCGAGTTTAGCCAGTTGGCACCCCAAAAGGCGTGAAATGCTCATATCTACACGCTTCGCTGACACCCCACAAGTACACCTCGTCAAATCTCCTCTCGGCGCCCGCAAGCAATTAACATTTTTTCCTGAGCGTGTAGCAGGAGGAAGGTTTCAACCAACAGAAGGCGAATATTTTGTTTTCAGTAAAGATATTGGTGGAAATGAGTTTAGCCAAAACTACCGCTATGACTTCGCGACAGGTGATATAACCTTACTTACCGATGGGAAGTCAAAAAACAGTGGTGGTATATGGTCGAGTAAAGGTGACAAAATAATATACACCTCTACCCGTCGTACTGGTAAAGACAATGATTTTTATATTATTGACCCATTAGACCCCAAAACCAATAAGCTTATTACCCAAGTCGAAGGTGGTGGTTGGGGCCCATTAGACTGGGCGCCAGATGATAGTAAAATACTCGCAATCGAATATGTCTCTGTTAACGAAAGCTATTTATGGCTTTTAGATGCAACATCTGGAGAAAAGAAACTTATTACACCCAAAGGTGGTAAAGAAAAAGTTTCTTATGGTGGCGCCATATTTAGTAGAGACGGAAAAGGTTTATACGTTGTCACCGATAAAGACTCAGAGTTTCAAAGATTGGCATATGTTGACCTAGTAACAATGCAGCCAACTTACCTTACTACCGATATCAAATGGGATGTCGAAGATATTGACCTTTCCGATGACGGTAAAAACTTAGCTTTCGTTACGAATGAAGATGGCACCAGTGTATTACACCTTCTCGATACAGCAACACGTAAAGAAAAACCTCTACCTAAATTACCTGTAGGACAAGTATTAGGCACCAACTGGCATAAAAATAACGAGGACTTAGGATTTACATTAGTTTCTGCACGTTCCACAGCCGATGTATATTCATTAAATATTCGCACTAACGAAATAGAACGTTGGACAGAAAGCGAAACAGGTGGTATCAACACAACCAACTTCACCGATGCTCAGTTAATTAGATGGAAAAGCTTTGACGGTAAAACAATTTCTGGGTTTATGTATCGTCCCCCATCTAAATTTACAGGCAAACGTCCGGTAATAATTGATATTCATGGAGGTCCCGAAGCACAATCACGTCCTGGCTTTTTAGGGCGCCTTAATTACATAATAAATGAATTAGGTGTAACAGTAATATTTCCCAACGTTAGAGGTTCATCAGGGTACGGAAAAACATTTCTGCAACTTGACAACGGATTTAAACGTGAAGACTCAGTAAAAGATATAGGCGCCTTATTAGACTGGATATCAACACAACCCCAGCTAGATAAAGACCGAGTGTTAGTAACAGGTGGAAGTTACGGAGGTTACATGTCACTAGCAGTAGCAACCAACTATCCTGAAAGAATACGCGCGTCTATAAACATTGTTGGAATCTCTAATTTTGTCACATTCTTAGAAAGAACCGAAGGTTATAGAAGAGACTTACGAAGAGTAGAATATGGAGACGAGCGAGACCCCAAAATGCGCGAATTTCTCTTAAAAATATCGCCATTAAATAACGCCAGTCGTATCAAAAAACCACTGTTTGTAATTCACGGTCAAAACGACCCGCGCGTACCATTAAACGAAGCCGAACAAATAGTCGCAACTGTGCGAAAAAACAACATCCCCGTCTGGTATCTCATGGCAAAAGACGAAGGACATGGTTTCAGCAAAAAAAGAAACATAGACTTTCAATTTTACGCAACAATCATGTTCATCCAAGAAAATCTTTTAAAGTAGAAAGTGCTGAGTAGGGTGGGCAATGCCCACCTTACAATTATTTAATCTTAGAATAACCCACTTTCCAATTAGCAGCCTCTTTCAACTCATCACCCTTACCTTGAGAAATAACCCACAAAGCAATACGAGTATTTAACAAACCCTTCATTAAATAGTATCCAGGTTTCGCGCGAACACCCTCAAATTCATTCGTCCCACCATAAGCAAGAATTCCACAATAAGTTTTATCACCCTGAATATTCACAGTAAACTGCTTATCATTAAGATACCCACCGGGAACCATGAAAATAGCATATACATGATGTTGTCCATGCCAAGGTTTAACAACTAGCTTTTCAGGATACGCATAATATTTAGGAGTATTATCAGAAAAGCCCCACCATTGACACCCTAAAACAGGCGACTTTTCTGATAAATACGAGAAACCCATAACACCGATTAAAACAAGTGTAAATAAAATGTAAAATAATTTACGCTTTCGCACGCTTTTAAAAATCATTACTTATCAATCAATTAACTTTAACTAATTGCAGTCAAAACAGTTGTAGCTTAAAAGCCAAGATAGGCAAAAATATAAAATTGTTTCAGAAACCCGGTTTCTAGGGTTTCTCTTTTTTCTTGTGCCCAAAATAACAAAGCAGTCTACAATTTATCCCAGTAAACCGAATATACAACTTTAACAATGGTATCAAATTCTACAACGTTCTCTGATATACAAAATCACTGGGCACGTCCATTTATCGAACCATTGCTGCGACGTGGTGTAGTTGCAGGGCAAAGCGGTGTCTTTCGTCCCGATAACTCAATCACACGTGCAGAGTATGCGGCAATTATAACTAAAGCATTTACAAAGATTCCGAAAAGGCGCCAATACATACCTTTTGTAGATGTACCTGCAAATTCTTGGGCTTTCTCAGCAATTCAAACAGCTTTTGAAACTGGCTTTCTCAACGGTTTCCCTGATAATCGTTTTCGCCCCGATAACCGAATTTCGCGTCTAGAAGTTTTATTATCCCTAGTCGCAGGTTTAGACATAGCGTCAAAAATAAGACCTGACTTATTGAATAGCTTGCCGCAAATCTATGAAGACTCGATACAAATTCCTGGCTATGCAAGAAATCAAGTAGCAATAGCAACTAGTGCCGAAATAGTATCAAGCCACCCAAATACAAGATTACTCAATCCGAATTTAGCGGCAATTCGCGCTGATGTTGCGGCGTTTATCTATCAGGGTTTAGTGTACATTGGCGAAGTACCAAAAATTGCCTCTAACTTTTTAGTTTCACCTCGACAAACTTCAACCCCACCACGTCCCACACCAACTCCAACTCCATCACCAGCACCAACAGGTACAGTTCGTGTGAGCCATCGTCGTGAATTTCGCGGCGCCTGGTTAACATGTGTATGGAATATTGATTTTCCGTCGAAACCAGGGTTATCTGCCGACCAGCAAAAAGCCGAACTAGTACAAATTATTACCCGACTTCAACAATTAAATTTCAACGCGCTCGTATTTCAAGTACGTCCTGAAGGAGATGCAACTTATCAGTCGCAACTAGAACCTTGGAGTGCTTGGTTCTCTGGTACACAAGGTCAAGCACCCGGATATGACCCATTAGAGTTTGCTATTGCTGAATGTCGTAAACGCAATATTGAACTACACGCATGGTTTAACCCTTACCGCGCGAGAACTTCTATTCGACAAAATAATCTTGCCCGTCCTCATCTCGCCGTTACAAACCCTGATGTAGTATACCAATGGGGTAATCAATTATGGATGGACCCAGGTGCCAAGGTAGTACAAGACCGTGCGTACAATGTAATTATGGACGTGTTAAAGCGTTACGACGTTGACGGTATTCATCTTGACGACTACTTTTATCCTTACCCCATTCAAGGACAAACCTTTCCTGATAATAAAACTTATGCAGCGTATCGCAATGCTGGTGGTAATTTAAGTTTAGAAGACTGGCGCCGTGAAAATGTTAATCAAATGGTATTACGGTTATCACAAGGAATTAGAGCAGCAAAACCCCACGTAAAATTTGGTATTAGTCCCTTTGGTATTTACAGACCAGGACAACCAGCAGGAATTCGAGGTTTAGATGCTTTTGCAGTACTTTATGCCGACGCTAAAAAGTGGGTTGAACAAGGCTGGTTAGATTATATTGCTCCACAACTATATTGGCGTACCGACCAAACACAACAAAGTTACCCTGTTTTACTCAAGTGGTGGACAGAAATTAATACAAGACAACGCCATGTTTATGCAGGAAACAATCTTGGACAACTTGATGGCAAAGCATGGAAAGACGAAGAAATTGAAAAACAGGTAAAAATTAGTCGCAACCTATTTAATGATTTATCTCTAGGCAACATCTTTTTTAGTATGAGTGGCATTAGCGAAAATCGTCAGGGTATCGCCGATAAATTCCGACAATCTCTATATAATACCCCCGCACTGGCGCCGACCATGCCTTGGCGTAATTCTAACCCACCATCACCACCAACTCAACTTCAAGTCGCTTCACGGCGCCTATCTTGGCAACCAGGAGACACGCGCGAAATTCGTTCTTGGACTTTATACAGACGCAGTGGAGATAACTGGACACTACAGCGCGTTCTAAGTCGCGGCACAAACTTCGCCACCGTAGAACCAGGACAGTATGCAGTATGTGCTGTTGATAGATTAGCCAATGAAAGTTCAGGCGTAGTTATTACCGTAAGTTAAATTGACCATCAGACTGAAATAAACTACTTCTTGTGGAATAAACTACCTCTTGTGGAACGGGCATCCTTGCCCGTCCCTATAAATGTGTACTAACAAAACCCTACAATAACTAAACCTGTAAACAAAGCTCTAGTTGTGTCGATTGCATTTGTTTCATATTCGACTCATTATTATCCTTTAAATATTGAAGCAAACACCTTGCAACAAACTCAGCTAACTTTACTGGGACAGCATTACCAATCATTTGTTCCAAATCAGTTTTAGATAATTTTTTTTCATCAAAAATAAAATTTGAAGGAAATGTTTGTATATAGCTACGTTCTATAGTAGTTAATGGACGTAAATCAGGAGTAACAGGCGCCGCATCACCTGGATGTCCTTTATAACTTTTGGGAACAGGACGATTTACACTTCTAATTGTAGGGCTTGGTTCATCAATACTAAATATAGCTCGTCTTTGATAAGTTCTAGGATGCCTATAGTAATATTCAACTCCTAGACTGTTTCCTAAATAATGCCTGATTGTAGTTGGTTCTTTGGATAAATTATAGTTTATATATGGAATTAATGCGTTATCGATACCGTTTAATTCTCCTATACAAAAATATCTTTTTCGACTTTGAGGAACTCCACAGAATGCTGCATTAATTATGTTTTCTGTCAACCCGTAACCACTATTTTTAAATATCTTAATCACTTGATTATATTTCTGGCTTTTTTGAAACCTATCTACATTTTCCATCACAAACCATTGTGGTTTTACAAACGCGATCATTTGAGCGAATGTAATACTCAAATCACCTCTTCCTAAATCTTCATTACGCTTCCCAGCGCTAGAAAAATCTTGGCAGGGTGGACCACCTATAATAACGTCAGGCTTGAAGCTAAGAAAAAACTGATAATCTTCTACATTGCCAAGGTCGCAACTGTAAATTTCATGGGAGAAGTTCTTTTTATAAACTTGTATCGCTGGTTCCCATTTATCAAATGCTGCTACAACTGTCATACCAGCATTTTGAAAGCCTAAAGATAATCCACCACAGCCAGCGAAAAAGTCAATAATTCTTAAATTTGTATATTGGGCTTGCTTGTTTATTAATGCCATACAAATTCCCAAAAAGACCTATGGCAAATTGTCAACTATAGTTCCTTTGTTCGTCAACTATGCTTATGTTTATTTTTGTGTAGTACGTTTGTTAGCTACTTATCTATCCACACACCCCATTTTTGAATTGCGCTCTTTAAGGCGCCATCTGGTAAGCTATCTAAACTATCAAAATTCAAAGATTCACTTTTATTCACACATTCGAGAGCTTCAAAAAATGCTTTGACACCACTACCTGCGCCATCAGGGTGGTCCATAATGCCTGTACCCGCGTTGAGAATTACATCTTGCCCATAGTCAGATACAGCTTTACCTACTACACCTGGGTGAATACCTGCTGATGGTACTGGCATGACATTTCTAGCTCTTAAAATATCGCGAATTTGGGCTTCAGTATTGGCATCGAATGGTAAATTACCATAATGGGCTGGATACAAAACAGCATCGGCGCCAGCATAAGCCATTAATGTTCCTAAAGAAACCGAATAATCAAAACCATAGTCAGGAGCAGCAGAAAGGGCGCCTGCACCCGCAGGATGGGTAAAAATCGGCACATTTACTTCTGGGTCAACAGCTAAAGCTTCTAAAACAGAAAATCCGTAGGAAAAGACATTTAATAATAAAGCATTGGCGCCATTACTTACTAAATCTCTAGCACGTTGTAATAATTGTGCAGCATTACCAGTCACGTTAACAGCATAAAGTACAGTGCGTCCAGTTTGTTGCTTGACTGTATCAAGTACTTCGCGACAAGCTTTTAAGCGTTCGAGAGTAGGAGCAGAAGGAAGATTGCCTAAAATTTCATCATCTTTGATAATATCTAAACCTTCCATAGCAACTTCCTTTAAAATTGCAGCATGGTCTGCGGCAGAAAGTCCTAAAGCTGGTTTAAAAATAGCCATTATTAAAGGACGTGTACGCACGTTCAATAACTCACGTATGCCCGATATACCATATTTAGGACGCAACCCGTAATTTTCGGGTAGTCTTAGTGCAACAACTTTCGCGGCGCCTGCCATTGAGTACTTACCGAATATCATTGTAAGTAAGCTACTCACATCGTTTTCTACATTCGATAAAGGAAAGCGTACCGTCGCAATACTGTAATTATCAGGTTGTTTGACAACAGATACAACTTCACCAAGATGCGATGTTAAACTTGCTTCACGATGGGCAAAGCGCGCGTCCCAAGTTCCAACAGTTTGCCCTATCGCAATAACTTTAGCTTGCTTCTCGGCATTTACATCCGGTGGAAAACGATAATCTACTTCGATAGTCATTTTAAAAAGTTTCTGCAAAATATCAAAATCCAGTATCCCAGAATTTCTACAAGTTTTGATATCCCATCTGGTATGTCATGCTGAGGTACGAAGCATCTTTGTCATGCTGAGGTACGAAGCATCTT
>ERZ1066121.500-NODE-500-length-35738-cov-9.981924_pt1 | contig 35738 bp, 39 predicted proteins | sample MGYA00382768_ERZ1066121 | MGnify/ENA primary metagenome ERZ1066121 (study PRJEB33369, sample SAMEA5778351) | biofilm metagenome | biome: Industrial cooling water; feature: Water cooling tower basin; material: Biofilm | place: United Arab Emirates | collected...
CACAGGAGTTCACCTTCTGAACTGTACTTGATGAGGTACAAGCTTTCTTTATTTAGATTAACGTTGCTCGGAGACATCGGAAGAGTCAGATCCGTGTCGAGATGCAACCCGACGCTTCCTGCGGATTGCGGTGTAAAATCAACATTGAGGTAAATATTTCCTTCGGCGTCGAGCTGCATCCTTCGTATGATGTCGGTACCGCCTCCGCCAAAAACTTTAGACCAGCGATATACGCCATCGCAGGTAAAACTTGCCAGCATGTAATCGGATTGAAAACCGCCATCTCCTATACCGCTATACCCGGTTTTGGGATTGCCGTCGACCTCCAGATTTGTTACACCAACGGGTGCTAAAATATAGACGTTTCCGACATGATCGGTAAGTACCTGACGTACCTGTTCGGGCAGGGTGCTCATCATATTGTCGCTACCGCCTTGTCTTCCCCACTGCCAGGTTTGCGCTGTTACAGCGGAGAAACTGAGGAGTAGTATGAGTAAAAAGTTTTTCATGAGCCTGACTGTTAGGGTAAGAAATTAACTATTCATAAATGCATAAAAAAGTTATAACAAGCGAAATGTTCAATTCCCTAACTCTAAAGCATAAAAGTATCCGACAGTCAATGTCAATTTACTACGTGTTTCGATCCTAATTACTAGTAAATGCATTATTGGTACTAAAAAAAGTCTACAAATAATTCCAATAAAAAAAGAGGCTTTGCAAAAAGCCTCTTTCCGTCTCAAAAAACTCCCAAACTAATGCCTCGAATCTCCCTCTCCTGCTTCATCTTTATGATGAAAATTAGAGATGGTCTGATGAAAATTTTGTTTATCCGACTGGCGATGAGCCTGGTCGTTAATGTTATATGAGTCAATCAATGCCGAGCGCTCCGCCGCCTCTTCGCTATCGGACGAGGTTGCATCCTGATGGTTGCGCTCTGCCTCGCTGTATCCACTTCCGGTAGTTGTGTCGGCGCCAGTCCGCTTATCGGTCATTTGAGGCTTTGGGTTATTCTCTTCCGAATTTAAATCACGCTGAATTTCCATAATACGTTACTTTTTTGGGTTCAACATCTAACGCCATAGGCGCAGCGCCACGTTCTTTCCGAGTAGTTGAAGAATCGTGCGCCATTCTGTTTTCCGTTTCATCTTTTAAGGTTTTCTGGATGTATTCCACAACATTCTTATATACTTCGCTCAATGCAACAATTAAATCGCCCGGTAAGGCAACCGACAGTGCATAGCGTATCGCTTCAGTCTCGTCAGGGATTATCACAAAGGGTATGTCACGCCCCGATGCCGAAATTGTCGTTGTAATCAATTGTAAAATTTCACCCCCTTTCCTGCCCCGCAGATCGGATTCCTGCCGAATAATAATCATATCGAACATTTGCGCAGCAATTCGGGAGCATTCCACGATGTCTTCATCGCGTCGATCTCCCAGTCCGGAGATAATTCCAATCTTTCGCGATGCCGGGAGATTGCCGACAAATTCCTCCACCGCGCGATATCCATGGGGATTATGAGCATAATCGACAAGTACTTTAAAGTCGGGGGAAGCAAACATGTTGAGTCGGCCCGGTGTCTGCGCGTAACCGGGATTAAAATCGCGCAGCGACTTCCGGATGTCATCCATCTGAAATCCCCACAGGTATCCCGCCAAAACAGCAGCCAATGCATTCGCCACCATAAACCGCGCGGCACCGTCATAGCTAACAGGCACTTCGGACACCGGTGCGACACGCAATTTTTGTCCGTTTACGATTATCGTGAGAAAATTATTTTCAAATACGGCGACGGGTTGGTTTCGCTCCATTCTTTTCCGGATCTCCGGGTTTTTAGGATCCAGACTGAAAAATGCCACTTTACAATCGAGTTCTTTCGCGATTCGCAAACATTGTTCATCGTCGGCATTAAGCACCGCCCAGCCATTTCTGCGTACGCTTCGGGCGACGACAGCCTTCACATTCGCCAGATCGCTTACGGTGTGAATATCATTCAGTCCGAGATGATCTTCCCGCACATTCGTAATGATGGCCACATCGCACTGATGAAACGCAAGTCCGGAACGCAGTATTCCGCCGCGCGCCGTTTCCAGAACCGCAAACTCCACCGTTGGGTCGCGCAGCACGTAACTGGCGCTCACAGGTCCGGTGGTATCACCCCGAGTGACTTCAAAATTGTTAATGTAGATTCCATCTGTGGTCGTAAATCCGGTTCTAAAACCGCTTTTTTGCGCCATGTGCGCCAGCAAGCGTGTAGTAGTTGTTTTGCCATTCGTTCCGGTAACGGCGATAATCGGAATACGACTCGACTTTCCGGGTGGATACAGCATATCAAGTACCGCCTGCGCCACGTTTCGGGGCTTTCCCTCCGTAGGGTGCAGATGCATTCGAAATCCCGGTGCAGCGTTCACCTCCAGAATTACGCCGCCATTTGTCGTGATGGGCGTAGTTAGATTCTGGGCAATGATGTCGATCCCACAGATGTCAAGGCCAACAATGCGCGCGATTCGTTCCGCTAAAAATAGATTCTGCGGGTGAACTTCATCCGTGATGTCAATCGCGGTTCCTCCTGTGCTCAGATTTGCGGTAGATTTGAGATACACTTCCTCACCTTCCCCGGGTACTGAGTGAATGCTATAATTTCGACGCGCTAAAAGCTGTTCGCTCTGCGCATCCAGTTCGATTTTTGTCAGGATATTTTCATGACCGCTTTCCCGTAAGGGATTTGCATTTTCTTTATCAACAAGTTGAGCAATTGTCGAAAAGCCGTCTCCCACCACATGCGCCGGAACTCGCTTCGCCACCGCGACAACCTTGTAGTTTACCACCAGAATTCGAAAATCCGCACCCGATACATATTGCTCGGCGATTACAGTCCTGCTGTATGATTGGGCCAGTTTGAAGGCCTTCCGCGCTTGCTCTGAATCGGTTATATTAATCGTAGCACCTTTACCCTGATTGGCATCGATGGGTTTGATTACCATCGGATAACCGATTTCGATAATCGCTTGTTTTAATTCGTCATTGTCGGTGCAAATTCTGCCCTTGGGAATCGGAAAATGATGCTGTTCCAACAGCCGTTTTGTCAGCGCTTTATTGCACGAAATGTCTACCCCAAGCGAATTAGTTCTACCCGTGATTGTAGCCTGAAACTGTACCTGATTGGCGCCATAACCCAACTGAATCCAGGAGTTATTGTCAAGTCGCTGCCACGGTATATTTCTGCGAATTGCCTCATCTACAATACTTTTTGTACTCGGCCCGAGACCATGTTTTCGGGAAAGTGTCCGCAATTGGATCAGCATTTTTTCAAGGTGCACAGTACTTCCTTCGATTAATCCCTGCACCAGTTCAAATGCGGCTTTCGCGGCATATAATCCGGCTTCTTCCACTTCATAGGCAAATACCACATTGTATACGCCGTATTCGCCTGTGCTTCGGGTGCGGCCGTAACCCACCTCCATTCCGGCAAGCGACTGCAGTTCGAGTGCTACATGTTCAATCACATGCCCCATCCACGTGCCTTCTTTGAGGCGCGAAAAGAAACCGCCGGGCTCGCCTTCTGAACATTCGTGACTCTTCATCGAGGGCAGTAACGATTGTAATCGTTCTGCAAAACCATGAACCTTATTGGTTGGGAGTTCTTCCATCTCCTGCAGATCAAGCCGCATTTGGATGAGTCTACTACGGTAATTGCTCCATCTGTTTGGGCCGCGAAGTACCTGAGTTTTTAAGATTTTCATGAGGTAAGATGCATCGGCAAGTCAGATCCTGCCTGTTGCTCCAAAGGTCAGACACCTGAATTGCAGTAGTATTACATCATTTTTTCATTTGATTACATTTTACACACGATTGTTGCGATAAAAAAATCAGCTAAAGATGTAAGGTACATTCTGAGCAGGCAGGATAACTTTAAAAGAAAAAAATGAAGCGAAAGGGAAAAGTAGTTGTAATAGGAGGACATGAAGATAAAGGCATGCCGGAGAGCGAGAAAAAATCCAGTCAGAATGCAGAGCTAATGGGCGACAGTATTTTGAAGACGATCGTAGATGAATCGGCTAAAAGAACTCGCAGCCGGATCGAAATTATCCCGACAGCCTCATCGGAACCCGAAGAAATTGCAGAGGAGTATATCGAAGCTTTTCATTATCTCGATGCAAAAAACTGCGGTATTCTTGATATTCAGACAAGGGAACAGGCTTTTGAAGAGGATAAACTGGACCGACTTCGGAAAGCTGATGTCGTTTTTTTTACCGGTGGAGACCAACTGCGGCTGACAACCATTTTGAGTGGCACAGAATTTTACAATGTTCTTCTTCACAAACTGGAAAAGGAAAACTTTCTGTATGCAGGTACGTCGGCAGGCGCAGCAGCAGCATCCGACAGCATGATTTATCAGGGCCGTGCCGAAAACGCTTTTTACAAAGGTGAAGTGCTCACCTCCACCGGGTTCGGATTCATACGCGATGTTATTTTCGACACGCACTTCGTAAACCGCGGTAGAATCGGGAGATTGTTCCAGTTAATCGTCAGCAATCCGAAAATTCTCGGTATCGGCCTGGAAGAAAATACCGGATTGCTGTTCTCCGGAAATAAAATGGAAGCTATTGGTCCGGGAATGACGATAATCGTCGACGGCCGATTTATCAAACAGAATAATATGCTTGAAATCCGCGATGGTGCTCCCATATCGATTGATAACATTACGCTTCACGTGATGAGCAAAACGGACGTTTATGACCTTGAAAAGCGTGAGCTGACAATTAAGACGGCGCCAGAATACCTTAAATAATAATCGGGCCGGCGGGATCTGCTGCACCTGCTTCCAGATATGCCTTAAAATTTTTAATATCCTGAAGTAAAATCGCTTCCATTTTTCCGGTGAACGCGCGCGAGATGTTTTCTCCGAGCGTGCCTAATGGCGGGCGGAAGCTTATTGTAATTTGCAACTCAGTAACGTCATCACCGATTGCGGAAAACACTACTTTACCGGCATGATGCACCGCGGCTTCGGGAACCGAACTCCATCCCAACATTTCATTGAGTTTTTCTTTTACAATCATCGCCTTCCACTGCATGTCGCCATAAAACGGTAACGTAGCTTTCCATTCAGACTCCGTAGGAGAAAGCACGGTAACCTGCGAGAGATGCTTCATAAAAAGCGGTAAATTCTCCAGTTTCCGCCAGAATCCGTACACCTGATCGACGGAACGGTTAACCGTTAACGATGTGCGAATGTTGACGTTCATCCGTTTGCGAAGTAATTGCTCGGTTAAATTTCGCAGCGGACAATGCCCGCTTGTGCCTCTGTAGATGAGATAGGAGGCGGAAGCAACTTCAAGCAATGAGGGTTTGAGCTTTATAGCATGGTAAAGCAGTAAGGTACCCGCAATGATTGAGAGCGCGCGTTCCGAATCGCTAACGATTGCCTGATGTGCAGGAGTATGATGTAAATCCATAATACTATCATTAAACAGCAAAGGCTTTTATACTGAAATAAAAGCCTTGTTCCAAATCACGAAGTGAGAACAAAACATATTAAGGTCGGGCAGACCTGCGTGTCGCAGACCTTTTCTTCTTTTTTACAACCCGAACGGTATCGGTAGCAGGGGCTTTCGCGCTTTTTACGTGATCCTGCGTTTTGACAGCATCCATTGTAGAGAGCTGCGCATCTTTCTGCAGTTTTGACACTGCGGAAGTTGTATCCTGATGCGGAACCGGGGTCGGCGGTGTTGCCGGAGTTTGTGCCCACATAGCGCCGGCAGTCAGTAATAAAACGAGTTTCTTCATAATCAAAAAAAAACCTGCACCCGCAGACTATAACATATCGTCTTGCGAACGCAGGTAGTTAAAATATTCGCTATCAGCCATTCTGTTGAAAGACGCATCGTCAAAACCGGAATGGCCGTCAAATTCGCCGGCAGAGACGTCTGAAAAATTCGTACCTCCGGGGAAATGGCTAAATGAATTTTCGAAAGCGGTGTCCTGGCTGTCCGGGCCAAATGCACCAAAAATGTGATCTTCCATGAGTTGCGCTTTTTAAGTGGCTGACGAATATGTTACAAAGGTCACCACCCTTGTGCGCACGGCTGTTACACAATTTTCCGGAAATCATTATAGCATTTACGGATTGGGAAAAATAATCCTGTTAAATCGGACTGGTGGTATCGCCGGACCACTGACTAAAACCTCCTATAAGGTTGAAAGTATTTTCAAATCCGAGGGAATTCATGATACTGCACGCCTGAGCACTCCGACCACCGGCTTTGCAATACACATAGTAGTTTTTGGTTATATCCAATTGCTTCACCTCGTCGAGGAATTGTTGTCCGGTGTAAATGTCGATCATCATCGCGCCCGGAATGATGCCTTCCTCCCATTCTTCGGGAGTTCGTACATCGAGAATTACAGCATTATTGTCAGCTTCGAGTTTGGAAGCCCATTCATTTTGCGTCAAATCCATTATTTAAACTTTAATTGAACAGCCGATGGCTTTGGTTTCTTTAATTTCAATTTCTCTCCCCTCAATCAGAGCGTTTACGGCATCTCTCACAAAGTGTGTCTTTACCTGTTTGGGATCGGCATGGTTGTCATCAATAGCACCTATATATTTCACCTCAGGACCTTTGGGAGTTTTTAGTAAAACATACACATGAGGAGTTTTGGTAGCACCGTATTTGGGATACACTTGTTGCCCTTCGTCAATAAGATACGGAAAAGTAAAGTTTTTTTCGCGGGAGCGTTCAATCATTTTATCGTAGCTGTCTTCCGGCTGCACATCGGGGTTGTTGGGGTTAATGGCAATTACAGGGAAACCCTCGGGCGCAAATTTACGGTTCAGGGCATTGATCCGTTCTTCGTAAGCTTTGGAGTACGGACAATGATTGCAGGTGAAAATGACGATGAAGCCTTTCGCATCGGTATAATTGCGAAGTGACACCATATTGCCGTCGACATTCTTAAGATAAAAATCCGCTGCAATATCGCCGATTTTATATCCCGGCGAATTAAAACTCAACATAAATACGCAGGCCACAGCGAGCGAAATCCACTTGAAATATTTCATAATTACTGATTTAAAAATTCCTTTACTGTTTTAAAAAGCGTTTGTTCATCAAAGGTCTGTTCATAAAACATTCTTTTGTTACCCCGATAAATCAGCGTGGCCGGCAGTGCACCACTCCACTGCGGATCAATTTTCGGTATCCACGAATTAGCATTTGTATCGACAAGATGAATCACACGACTTTTGATGCGATGCTTGACCAAGAAAGGGGTTAACCGATCTTTAGCTGCATTCGGAAAATCCAAACTTACTAAAATTACCTCGATTCTCTGATTCGGAAATTCATCCTTTAAGCGTTCAAAATAAGGTAATTCTTTAACGCAGGGACCGCACCAGGTTGCCCAAAAATTTATGACATAAGTAGTATCGTTCGCCTGCTCTAAGATCGGTTCTAATTCAGAAAATTGCACCGATTTTACAGGCTCGCCTCCCACAGAGGTCCATTTTGGTTGGGACCAGACAGTAAGACTTGTGAGAATAAATAGAAGCAAAAATTTCATTTTTTAAAATTACATACGTGCTTAGCCCACCGGGTGGCATTAACATAAATATAACAGTCGACACTTCGCATCAAAAACAAAATCACATACATTTGTGCCTACAAATATTGTATTGTAAAATGAAAGTTGAAGAAGCATTAAAGCAGGTAGCTGATTTGTCAAAAAAGACTGCCTTAAATATTTTGCATTCACAACAAATCATTTCGGATCATCTTGCTGAAGTATTCAAAGCACACGATTTATCGGTTGAGCAGTACAATGTTCTCAGAATATTGCGCGGGAGTAAAACGCCAACGCTAAACATGTCGGATATACAGGAACGCATGATAGCTCGCACGAGCAACACAACGCGGTTGGTTGACAAATTATTGGCGAAATCGTACGTTAACCGGCAGGTTTGTCCGCACAATCGCCGGAAAATGGAAGTTCAGATTACCGATGCGGGCCGCGAATTGCTACTAAAAATTGATCCGCTGGTGACCGCAGCCGAGCAGCAACTCGCCAGCAATCTGACACAACAGGAACAAGAGCAATTGAACATCCTGCTCGAAAAATATCGGGGAAAAATTTAATCATTATAAACTCTAACATTTTTACTACACATGAAAACAATCAAGACGCTTTTACTGGCCATGTTGACGATGACGGCAGTTTCGGCAACAGCTCAAACCAAGAAAAAAATTGACGTTACAAAAAGCAAATTATCCTGGGTTGGAAAGAAAATCACCGGCGAGCACAGCGGGACGGTAAATTTCCGCGACGGAATGCTGAATTTTAAAGACAATACCCTAACCGGAGGAAGTTTTACGGTTGATATGAATTCGATTACTGTTACGGATCTGAAGGCAGGTGAAGGTAAAGAGAAGCTTGAAGGTCATTTGAAAAACAACGACTTCTTCGGCGTTGATAAATACGATACCGCGACTTTGGTAATTACCAGCGCAACTTCTAAAGGCAACGGAACCTATGCCATCAAAGGCAACATGACCATTAAAGGAAAGACCAATCCGATTGGATTTGACATGACCGTTAGCGGCAAAACAGCAAAAGCTCGTTTCATGATCGACCGCACCAAGTACGATATTAAGTATGGATCGGGCAGCTTCTTCAGCGATTTGGGAGACCGCGCCATTAACGACGAGTTTGAAATTACTGCAAACATTGCTTTTTAATTGCTCACAGTTAGTAAAGCCCGGTCAGAAGACCGGGCTTTGTTTTTTAATATCTTCGCAAAATGAAGGTACTCGTAGTCGATAATTATGACAGTTTTACGTACAATCTTGTTCACTATCTGCAGGATTTAGAAGCAAACGTCACGGTTTGGCGTAATGATGAATTTGATCTCGACGACGTTATTCCATTTAATAAAATCCTCTTGTCTCCGGGTCCCGGAGTACCCTCTGAAGCGGGACTTCTGCTTCCGCTCATTAAACGATTTGCGCATCAAAAATCGATACTCGGGATTTGTTTAGGGCATCAGGCCATTGCCGAAGCTTTTGGCGGACAACTACTTAACCTTCACCGCCCTTTTCATGGTGTGGAGACGCCGGCACATATTCTTATTCCTGATGTATTATTTAACGGGCTTCCGCAAACCATTGCCGTTGGGCGCTATCATTCGTGGTGTGTGACCTCTCCCCTGCCCGATGGACTGGATGCTACGATGACCGACGAATCAGGAATTATTATGGCACTTAAACATCAAACTTATGATCTTCGAGGCGTTCAGTTCCATCCCGAATCGGTGATGACACCACACGGAAAAATGATATTGCGCAATTGGCTATACTCCTAAGCTGATTATCATAACGTTACGAGCATTTTATCATCGGAAAAATCGGTACGATTGTCGAAAAAAATTTACATGCCGTTAATATTTTCTTATTTTTGAAATCCAAATAAAAAACTAATGGGCCTGTTTACCAACAAAACGAGGAAAGTCATTGGAGAGCTGCGCAAGCGTAGTCAGTATTATTCCACTGACCTAAACAAGGAAATTAGCGAGAAACTTGAGGAAGTACAATCAGAGTACCATGAATCCGACAGCACTTTCGCGGATTTTGCGGAATATGCTCGCGATTTAAAAAACCGTGTTTCGGAAGACGATGCTAAAAAACTTGACGTATTTCTTCAGAAGATAAATGCGCTGGATCGCAGTGCACGCAAAGGTGTTGATGCACTGTGGGAACTTTCGCGGAATCAACGCAAATTGATGGCCGAAAACCTGCGGGAGTTTGAAGCACTTGAAAACTAAAAAAAGGGACTGTAGCAAAACAGTCCCTTTTTTAATCTACAACCTCATCGTTACATTTTAAGCTTTTTTACCAACGACTTGGCAACACCGTCTTTATGAACGAGAATTCCCGTCGATTTTAAATGCACATACGCTTTGGTCACATACAGATACCCCTTATAGTCGTTAGACGTACCCCACGAATTTTTAACCTTATAGTATTCTTTACCGTTTTGATCTTTTGCCTTACCTACAATCTGCATGGCATGGTCATCGGTAGTATTCAATGTGTAAAGTTCGGTTAATCGCAAATCCTCCGTTACATTTTTCTCCGTGGAAGGTCCGGCAAACAGGGTTTTTCGCTGCTCGTCCGATATAGCTCTTAAATCCATATCCGGAACGAATGCCACTCCGTTCTTCCAACTGAAATATTTTTCTGAAACATCCGCAGACCAGGCAACAGTAAACCCTTTAGACAAGGCGAAATCAATGATGTCTGTAAGCTCTTTCATCGGCACATTATATACCCAGTCATAACTCCAGTTATCCGGAACGGGAAATAAAATCTTCTCGTAGTAAGGTGCATCGCTGTAGGATGAAAATTCCATAAAATCTTCCGGATTTATACCGATTACTTCGCGGGCAAACGACTTTGGCGTATACGTTTTTCCGGCGTAGGTAAAGGTTTCCGGCACTTTACCAAAATTCTCATCGAGCAGTGCATTTATATCGTTTAGCCATGTCGCACCTTTATTAGGATCTTCATTCTTAAGCCAGGCGTCAAGGATGGATTTAAATTTGGTCTGGAATTCGTCTGACTTTACTTTTCCTTTTCCGTAATCTTCAAGCGCATAGGCTTCCTGTGGCATGGCGCCGTACTTTTTATAAATGTTGAGAACATCGTGGGTTTCTCCCCCGTCACCCAAACCCATGTGACCGTTTAATAAAATGTAATTTCGCGCTTTGGACAGGTAAACGTACCGTGCGGTAAAAATTTCGGCGATATCCACGGGAGCTTTACCCATTCGAATCATTTCCGATTCAAGGAATGAATTCCCGGAGTAACTCCAACAAGTGCCCGCCGACCCTTGATTCTTAACTGAGGTATGATCTATATCGATGGTTTCCGTGAACTGATAAGTGGAACCAATTGAGGCATTGCCGATTACCTTCTTAATCAATTCATCCTGCGCGAACAGCGATGTACTGATTACCAATGCTGACGTGATGAAAAAACGGTTTTTCATAGTAACTAATTTAAGGCGTCAATGTACTAAATTATCGGGTGAAAACCCATTTCGAAGCTGTGGACAATGTCGAATCAAAACCATAACCCTCGTAATTAAACTTCTTTAAATCTTCCGGGTTTTCAATTCCTTGATCCAGAATAAAGCGCACCATAAGGCCGCGGGCTTTCTTCGCAAAGAAGCTAATTATTGACAGTTTTCCGTTCCGAAACTCTTTAAATTCGGGCGTAATCACTTTTGCCTTCAGCGCAGCGGCGTTTATCGCGCCAAAATATTCCTGGCTGGCAAGATTTACAAGCACTTCGCCTTTCTTCAGTTCTTTATTTAGACTGCGTGTGACCTTTTCTTTCCAGAACGCGTACAAATTCGCAAAATCGCCAACCTGCAGTTGTGTCCCCATCTCGAGCCGATACGGCTCAATTATATCCATCGGTTTCAGTATACCATATAATCCGCTCAGAATACGCAGTTTTTCCTGTGCAACGCGCAATTGTTCTTCAGATAAAGTGTATGCGTCCAAACCGACATACACATCGCCGTTAAAGGCATACACAGCCTGACGGGCATGAGAACCAAGTTCCTTCGCACCAAAACTTTTGGATTGATTTCGCTGCCAGTTTAATTCAGCAAGCTTGTCCGAAATTTCCATGAGTGCCATCAACTCCGCCGGAGATTTTTCCTTTAAAACCTTGCGAATTTGCCGTGCTTCCTTCAGAAATGCAGGCGTAGATGCAGTGGTAAAAGGCAGTGCCGACTCGTAGTTCAATGTTTTTGCAGGAGAAATTACAATTTTCATGTGATCTCGTCTTCTTCAAGTTCTTTACTTTTTGAATACACGCGCCATTTGTCAATACACTGTGCCATATCCGCGGGAATCTCGGTATCAAATTGCATTTTTTGTTTGGTCACCGGATGGATGAACCCCAGCGTTTTTGCGTGCAGCGCCTGGCGAGGCAAAATTTTAAAGCAATTTTCAACGAACTGCTTGTATTTGGTAAAGGTCGTACCTTTTAATATCACATCACCTCCATAGCGGGCATCATTAAATAGCGTATGACCGATGTGTTTCATGTGAACGCGAATCTGATGCGTGCGACCTGTTTCCAGAATACACGAGACTAGTGTCACATAGCCGAGCCGCTCCAGAACTTTATAATGTGTCACGGCAGGTTTTCCGATGTTTTCGTCGGCATAAACAGCCATTTGCATGCGGTCTTTCGGATGGCGGGCAATATTTCCGACAATAGTGCCTTCTTCTTCCTTTACGTTACCCCATACCAGCGCAATATATTCCCGTTCCGAGGTTTTCTGCTCAAACTGCCGCGCAAGATGCGACATGGCGTGCTCGGTTTTCGCGATAACTAGCAGCCCCGATGTATCTTTATCAATGCGATGTACAAGTCCGGGACGTTCGCTGCTGTTGAGTGGCAGATTGCCAAAATGAAAAGCGAGCGCGTTGACAAGCGTTCCTGTATAATTGCCGTGACCGGGATGCACCACAAGGCCCGCGGGTTTATTGATGACAATCAGCGCGTCGTCTTCGTAAACGATATCCAGAGGGATGTCTTCCGGATCGATGCGATTTTCAAACGGCGGGTACGATAACAATATACGAACGACGTCGCCCGGTTTTACCTTATAATTCGATTTTACGGGAACATCGTTTACATAAATATTGCCGTCTAATGCGGCGTTTTGTATTTTGTTGCGTGTTGCATTCGGCACCAGATGCATCAGGAATTTGTCGATACGCAACGGCTGCTGTCCGGCTGTTACCACAAATCGGTAATGCTCAAACAAATCGTCATCTGGCTCAGTAATCTCCTCGTTCTGCATCATGGTAATGTATCCTGAACGATTGTATCCTGCGCCTGTTCCTGTTCCTCAAAGCTTACTTTTCCGTCGCCCAGAACAAGATCAATTTTGGACGATTTCATCACACGGTCACCGGGCTTTAACGTCTTTCCATTTAATTTCATTTCAAGAACCATATCCTTGCCGAGGTACGGCTCGTAGGTGATTTGTCCTACCTCTAGCCCCAAAGCTTTAAGAGTCGGTGCAGCCTGACGGTACGTCTTTTCGATTAAATCCGGTATACGGACGTTGGCGAAGCCTCCCGCATTAATCTTAAGATAGATTTTTCGATCGCGTTTTACTTTGAAACCCGCTGCAGGATCCTGCTCTACGATAGTATATTTCGGATAATTTTTTCGGAAATCTACCGTATCGAGTACCACGTAATCCAGATCCAGTTCATCCAGTTTTTCCTCGGCCTGCTCCTCTGTAAGCCTGCTTAAATCCGGCACCGGAATTTCTTCTCCATGATTGGTCGTGAAGTCGAGCCAGTAGCTGTAAATAAACATTATTCCTGCCATGATGGCAATTGCGATAAGCACCTGAATAAAAAATACTTTGCTTGTGAGATACTCCCGTAACGTCATTGAAATCGATTTGTCGCAAAGATATAACACCCCGGGAGAGTATGTAAAAAAAGGGTTACTTTTGTTCGTAAGATTTTAGAAGCATTCTTTCATGAAAAACATAGCCATAATCATGGGCGGTTATTCCAGCGAATTTGAGATTTCACTCAAAAGCGGAAATGTAGTTTATCAATATCTCGATACCACAAAATACGTCGGTTATCGCATTCATTTACTGAAAGAAGGCTGGTTCTATGTAACCGATGACAATCAGCGCTACCCGGTCGACCGAAACGATTTTTCGGTAGCCCTAAATGGGCAAAAAATCACGTTCGACGCGGTCTTTAATGCCGTGCACGGCACTCCGGGCGAAGATGGTCTGATGCAGGCGTATTTTAAGCTGCTTCAAATTCCTCAAACTTCATGCGGCTACTACCAGGCAGCGCTTACCTTTAACAAGCGGGATTTTCTTTCCGTCCTTAAACCCTACGGCATCAAAACCGCCCAATCGTACTACCTTAATGAGGGCGATGCAATTGACGTTTTGAAGATTATTGAAACCGTCGGACTTCCGTGCTTTGTTAAGCCGAACCGAAGTGGTTCAAGCTTCGGGATTTCCAAAGTAAAATCAGAACAAGAGCTGATTCCTGCAATTGAAACCGCTTTTAAGGAAGACAACGAAATCATCATTGAGCAGTTTCTCGACGGCACCGAAGTGTCTGTTGGCGTGATTAATTTCCGGAACGAAATCCGCGTATTACCCATGACCGAAATTGTTTCGGAAAATGAATTTTTCGATTATGAAGCCAAATATTTAGGTAAATCCCAGGAAATTACTCCGGCGCGGATCTCTGATGAAATGACAGCCAAGGTCGCAGCTGTTGCAAAGAAGATTTATGAAATCATTCGCATGAACGGTTTTTCGAGAAGCGAATTTATCATTGTCGGTGACGAGCCGTACTTGCTCGAAATGAATACCATCCCTGGACTTACTACGGAAAGTTTGTTGCCACAGCAAGCGCGCGAAGCCGGGATATCTCTTCAGGAATTGTTTTCCAATGCAATTGAACAGGCATCATGAGCAAGCGCATAGCCGTTTTTCCGGGATCTTTTGATCCGCTTACCCTCGGGCATGTTGATATTATCCGACGTTCCGTCGCCTTGTTTGACGAAGTAATTGTTGCCATCGGAGTCAACGCGGCGAAATCCGGTCTGTACCCGCCTGAAATCCGCAAACAATTTATTGAAGATTTTTTTCGCGGCATCCCGAATGTCAGCGTTGAAATTTATCAGGGTTTAACGGTGGATTTTTGTCAGAAGAAACACGCCCGGTTTATTGTTCGGGGGCTGCGCAATGCAACCGATTTCGAATATGAAAAAACCATTGCACATGCCAATGAAAAATTATCCGGAATCGAAACTGTTTCGATTTTTACCGCGCCTGAATTATCGTATATCAGCTCTACAATTGTGCGCGATGTAATTAAAAACGGCGGGGATATCTATAAGTTTGTACCGCCAACGGTAAAGTTGCCGTAACTAGCGCACCAACTGTCCTTCCTGAAATAGCAATTTGATATTCTCATAAGAATTGCTCAGTGCTTCCTGCACCTGTTCCGGCGCAAGCCATGCTACTTTGTCAATGCCTTCTTCGACTTGTGCTTGCAGCGGACCTGAATATTCGGTCACCGCTTCAAACCAGTGCGTGATTTTCAATCGGTACTCATTATGCCTGCGGAAAATGTGGTATGTTTTGGGAAGTTTACGGATAATCCGCAATTTCCCCACGCCGGTTTCTTCCTCTACTTCCCGTACAGCTGCCGCCTTACGCTTCTCACCCTTCTCAATTCCGCCTTTAGGTAAATCCCACTTTCCGTTACGATGGATGAATAAAACTTCGCCTTTCTTGTTGTAAACCAATCCGCCTGCTGCCTTGGTCACCTTTAATTTAGATTTCAGGGTTTTAAGAATTTCCCTTTCGTCCGGATGGTATAAGTAAGCATTCTTTACCTTGTCTCGAAACATACTGCCAATTAGCTGCGGAATATCCACGCTTTCCAGCAAAAACAACTGAAAATCCGTCTCCTTTCCGATTTGATTCGTCAGGAAAAGCGGGCGATCGTTTACAAAAACTTTGTACATTTGCGGTATGATTTTCAACAAGGATACAGCCTATAAAACTGCAGAACTTCTACTGCAAATTAATGCAATTAAATTGAATCCCAAAAATCCGTTTACTTGGGCTTCGGGATGGAAATCGCCCATTTATTGCGACAATAGAATGACTTTATCCTTTCCGGCAATCCGCAACTATATTCGCGATGAATTTGCCAAGATCATCGAAAAGGAGTTCGGTCGCCCTGACGTTATTGCTGGTGTTGCAACAGGTGCCATCGGAATGGGAGCACTTGTAGCCGAATCACTAAGTTTGCCATTCGTGTACGTGCGTCCCGAGCCCAAAAGCCACGGTCGACGCAATCAGATTGAAGGGTTTCTGCAGAAAAATCAGAATATAGTGGTTATCGAGGACCTGATTAGTACAGGCATGAGTAGCTTACAGGCAGTGGATGCACTAAGAGAAGCCGGAGCTAATGTCAAAGGTATGGTGGCCATTTTTACCTACGGGTTCGCTACTGCCGTCGATAATTTTGCGAACGCAAATGTGAATTTGCTCACGTTGAGCGACTACGATTCGCTTCTGCAAACCGCCGCAGACCGAAAATACATTACCGAAGAAGAACAAAATACCCTGAGTGAATGGCGAAAAAGTCCGTCAACATGGGGCGTCGAAGTTAATTAACTATGAACATTACAAGTCCGACAACTACCGTAAATAAGTCAGCAAGCGCGCTTTTTGCAGATTTAACGAATCTCAGCAACTTTGAAAAATTGATGCCCGATAACATTGCGAAATTCGAAGTGCATGATGACGAAACTTTTTTGTTCGGACTCAAAGGCATGCCTGAAATTAAGCTTCGGATTAAAGAAAAAAATCCCGTAAACCGGATTGTACTGGCAGCACCAAGTGACAAACTTTCCTTCAACCTGACTGCTGATATTCAGGAAATTGATGCTAATTCATCTAAAGTAACCCTGCACTTCAGCGGCGAGTTTAATGCGATGATGGCGATGATGATTAAAGGTCCCATTACCAAATTTCTCGAGACGCTTTCAGCCAACATGGTTAAATTGTGATGATTATCAGGGTCTAACATCTGGTAAATTTTTCCTAAAAGTGCGTTTTATCGAATTTTCCCGTCATTGGCGGAAACTATTTTAGATACTTCCTACTTCTGTTTAATATTGCGGGACATTTAGGTAACCATCCACTAACGATGGCTTAACATAAAGCCCCTAGAATGCCCAGAACCGACCAGCAATTAAAAAGCAATGATTGTGGCATCAGTGCCATTAAAACCGTATTCAATATTTACGGCAAGGATATTTCCCGCAAGTATATTGAAGAAAATATTGCCCTAGAAGAAAAAGGCTCCCGTATTTCCGATCTTCAGGAATTTTTAGACTCACACGGTTTTGATACGCAATACAAATTACTGGATATCAACTACATCAACGGTGACAGTGCAAAAATTGACAATCTTCTTCCTTTCATTGTTCCCGTAAAGCACAAAAACAATCTGCATTACATGGTCGCCAACGACCGGCGCGGGAAGAATCTAAAAGTATACGATCCAAGAAAAGGCACACAGTATTACCTTTCAATTCAGGAAATTAAACGTCAGGCGCATTACACCAAGGATAACTGGGATTTAGCCGAGACAGAAGATAAAATCCGCGCCCTTTGCTCCAACGAGTTAAAGGACTATGCTATTGATTTTAAAAAGGCTCTGGACGAAAACGGGCATGCCACGCTTTTTAATAAACTTACCTACTTTAAATATCTGAAAGGAAATTTCGGATTTAAGGATTTTGACGCCGAGCAGAATTTCCTGAACGATTTATTAAAGAATCAGGATATTTCCAATGTCCCGAATACTTTTAAAACGCTGGAACTCGACAAGGGGAAGTTAAAAAACAACGCGCCTTTAATCTTAGTGGTCAAACCGGCCGAAGATAACGCTAAGCATATTCCTTATCCTCCCGAGCAGCCCAGAAGTCTGTATTGGCAACTGTTTAAGCAATTGGGCGAATACAAAAAGTTGTGGTACATCTATATTTTCGCTGCACTTTTCTCTTCACTGACCGCACAAATTGCAGTATTTACCAATCAGATTCTGATTGATAATGTGTTGCCTACCTACAACCTCAATACGCTTGTCCTGTTTGCTATCGGACTGGGTATCTACAAGCTGTTTGACATATTCACTACGGTATACAAAAATTTCGTATCGATACACCTGGGCAATGTGCTGGATCGGTACTTTTTGTACTCTTTCGATAATAAAATCAATGAAGCAAGTTTGCCGTACATCCATTCCTATAAAAAAGGGGATTTGATGGAACGTGTCAGCGATTCCATGAAGTTAAAAAACTTTTTCATGAAGTTTTTTACGGGAATTTTAGTGGACGTGATTGTGTCGCTTTACTCGCTTTGCATCCTGTTTTTTATTGATAAAAAGCTGACAATGGTCGTCTTGGGCGTAATGATTCTCTTTTACGCCTGGTTTCGGTTCATCACCCCTTATCTCAAGCAAAACGAACGCCTGAGATACGTGCGAAAGGCCGACTTTTTGTCGAAAATGATGGAGAAAGTCGAAGGAATTCAGGTGATTAAAAGTTTTAGAATCGAGCGTTTTCATTCTAATAAAATTTTCGCGAGCATCAACGACTACCTGCAGATTCAACTCCGTAACGGATATGTTGACCTGGTGAATAAAATTGTAGTTGCATCTATTGTAGTGATTTCTTCCATCTTCATTATCGTGATGCTTAGTAAAACCGCTATCGAAACGCAATTGATCACATTAGGACAAATTGTAACCTTCATCGCGCTTTCATCCAAAATTTTCTCATCGCTCAAGGGAATTCTTGACGATAACATGACCTTGCAGGAAAATGAAGTGATTCTGAGAAGGTACCTCGATTTTAACGACCTTACTAAAAAGCGACCTGAGCAGGAACGCGGTATTTCGACTTTCCATATCGACAAGATTGAACTGCGGAATTTGTACTACGGTTACATGCCGAATGAGTATGTGCTGAAAGACATCTCGATGGAAATCAATCGCGGTGACAAACTGAAAATCGAAGGTCAAAACGGATCCGGAAAATCAACTTTGAGTAAAATTCTGACGGCGCTGTATCAACCGCAGTCCGGTGAAATTCTAATCAATGAACGCGATCAGAAGTTTTATAATCTGGAACGTTTGCGGGATAAAATTTTGCTAGTAACCAACGAGGATATTCTCTTTAACGACACGATATACAACAATATCGCCCTCGGTAAAGAAATACCGATCGAAGAGCTGCTGGACCGCGCCCGGGATATTAATTTTTACGATTTCATTGCCTCCAAAGAAGACGGACTCGACTTTATCATTAACGAAAACGGAAAAAATCTTTCAACCGGGCAGCGCAAAAAGATTCTGCTGCTTCGTGCCCTTTTTGCAGATACCGAGCTCGTAATTCTCGACGAAGTTTTGTCCGGAATGGACCTTGAATCGAGAAACAAAGTGGAAATGTTGATTGATGATGACATGCACAAAACATACATCATTATTTCACACGAACCAATCAACAACATTCATTTTACAAAAAAATTCAAAATTAAAAATGGAGAACTCAGTCTTTTATAATACCAAAGCGATCAACTTCATCAGGATTTTGCACTACATCTTGCTGACGTTTGTGGCGATCGTACTGATTCTGATGTTTTCGCTTTCTATAAACGACACGGTGCCGTTTTCCAATGGTGAAATTTACTCGAATACGCCCCAGATGAAGATTTCTGCGCCCAACGAAGTTCGTGTCGTTAAAGTGCATGTTCGCGAGGGTTCAGCCGTTAAAAAGGGGGACACCTTGTTTCAACTTGAAAACAAGCGGGTGCAGTCGGACTTTAACATCCTAAAAACCGACATTGCAGCGATGGAGAACAAAATTGTCATCATCCGAAAGATGATCGACAACTCGGTGGAACGTCGACGAGCGCTGAAACAACTTCTCGCCATACAGAGCAACATCTATAAAACCGGCAGAAAAAAAGCTGAACAGGAAATCCGGCTGCTAAATGATAAAATAAATCTCACATCGCAGCAAACATCGCTGCTGGCCGATAAATACAAAGCCGATTCAATCCTCTATGCAAAAGGAGCTATCTCCAAATTTGAATTGCAGGAGTCTAAAAACAGAAATCTGGATACCCGCAAAGGTCAGGTCGACATCAGCACCACGCAAAGCGTTAAATCGTACGATTATCAAAATCTGGCGAACAATTACAACCTGACAAAAAACGACCTGCGGCGCACCATCATCGATGTCGAAAACGAGATTGCCAATTACGAAAGGCAAATTCTGGAACTCGAAAATCTTATTAAGGACGGGCGTCATAATATGACGTACATGAATGATGAAATCGGCAAGTTGATTATTACGGCGCCGATGAATGGTACGATTTCCAATCTTTTCAATTCGCGCCAAAACACAGAACTGGTAAGCAAAGGTGAAGTGCTTGGCATCGTGGCTCCTTCAAAAGAAGCCTATTACGCTAAGGTAACACTCAGCGAAAAAGATCTTGCCTACATTCGCAAAGGTCAGGATATCAATCTCAAACTTGATGCGTATAATTATTACCAATTCGGCGCGGTTAAAGGAAAGATAACGTATGTGTCACCCTCCGACGTTAATATGACGTTTTATTGTCTGGCCAATATTCAGGAATACAATCCCCGGATTAATCTTAAGGCCGGGTACAAATTAAAAGGTGAAGTTATTATCGAAAGAATGAAACTTTACCGTTACATCATGAAAAAGCTTTTCAATAAACTCGACACGACCGGCTAATGAAGTACTTTTATCTTTCTTGCTTCCTGTCGATCAACATGTACTGCGCCGGTCAGGAAGCCATGACGTTTGAAAGCTGTCTCGACAGAGCAATGCGTGAGAATCTAATGATAAAATCAGCAGAACTGGCCGAAAGAAACGCTCTTACGCAGTACCGTGCAAGCTACGGTATGGCACTCCCGAATTTAACTGCCGACGGCGAATCAAGAAGTTCCAGAGGTAAGGAAATTGATAATGACACCAACTTATTCGTCCGCGACGATCTCATTTGGTACGAGGGAACCCTAAACTCCTACTTTACCATTTTTAACGGATTTACCACTATTAATACCATTAAGCGCACGAAGCGGGAACTGGAAAGCAACAGGAGTCAACTGCAGAACATTCGCAATGACGTCACCATTGAACTCGCGCAGCGATTTATAACGATCCTGTTTTTACAGGAAGCCATAGCGGCCAACAAAGAACAAATCAGCACCAGCACAAAACAACTCGAAATGGCTGAGCTGAAGTTCTCTCAAGGAGCCATTCCCGAAAGTGAAGTGTTTAAGATCCGGGCGCAAAAAGGAACCGAAGAAGTGGCACTTTTGAACAACGAAAACGCGCTTGCAATTAATACTGTTGCTTTAAAACAACTGATGCAAATGCCTTTGGATCAGGAAATAACACTACTTACACCTGAGGTTAATTTAGATAAGTTGGTAGTTGATGACCGCGATCCGAATGAAATTGTAAATCAGGCGGTGACAATTCATCCTGCATATCAGAAATCCATTTGGGATCAGAAAGTTGCAAAAAGCGAATTAGCGCTATCGCGTTCTGCCCGTTGGCCGATGTTGAATATGCGACTCATGTATCGCTCCAACTATCAGGCAGATAATGATGAAATCCGTTTTGAAGATCAACTCGACGATAACACATCGAAACAAGTGCGGTTTTACCTGACGATTCCCATTTTTAATCGCTTCCAGACCAATGCCGATGTAAAAGCGCGGAAATTTCAGTACAAACAGGCGCAGGTGTTTACGCAAATCGAATACAACCGCCTGTCGCAACAGGTGGTTCAGGCCATACAGGATGCACGTACCGCCAGAAAGAAAAACGAAGCTTCTGCAGCCGCATTTGATTTTACGCAGCGGAGTCTTTCGGCCGATGCTCTTAAATTTGAAATGGGGCGTATCAATATGACCGAATTCAATACCACCAAAATGCTGTATAACAATGCCCAGGCAGAGTTGATTCGATCGAAATACGAATTATTGTTTAACAATGCGCTCGTACGATTTTATATGGGCGACACTTTCAGACTGGAATAATGCGCCACCTCTTCTATCTCGCGATTGTATTACTGACAGCGTGTCAGGGCGACACAGTATATAAAGAATACAGCCGTAATTTTACGGATAACCGATGGATGGCTGACGATATCCGCAGCTATAAGTTTGCTATCGCTAAAAATGGACGCTACGACGTAATCGTTGATTTTAGTCATGTGTACGACACCCCTCTGAATCGCGTACCGCTTTCGCTAAAAATCACAGGTGAAGGAAAGACGCTGGCAGACCGTCAAATCGATTTGCTGCTAAAAGACGAAAATGGAAAAATGTTGGGCGATTGCATGGGCGATTACTGCGACTTGCGCGTCGTGGCCGATTCCGGTCGTACATTCGGGAAAGGCAGCTACGAAGTTAAACTGCGACACCGTTTTGACTTTGATTACCTGCCAAATGTTTTGGGTGTCGGTATCCGTGTCGAGAAGTCTCGCTAGTACTGCATTTCCACCTCCTTAAGCCGGAAGTGATGCATTTTATCCTCCGTTTCTACAATCAATTCTCCTGCCGGGGTTATTCCGCGTATGATGCCGTTAAAGGTAGCAGTGCCCTGACGAAAGACCGCCACGCGATCTTTATTAAAGAGGTAACCGAGGTAATAGGTCAAAAGATAATCCGGCTCGTGTATAAATCCGATATGATAGCGCAGCGACTCCAGAATCTCATTTAGCAGCAGGTCAAGGTCAAACGATTTTAAGGTAGCACACTTTAAGGAACCCGCCCGCGGAAAACCTTCAAAGTTTACCTGATTGACATTAAGGCCAATGCCGGCAATCGTGTAAAAAGACGATCCTGAAATCACGTTTTCAATAAGGATACCTCCAACTTTCTTTTTGCCTGCCAGAATGTCGTTCGGCCACTTTATACTGGTATCAGCAATATGATGCTTCAGCAGCACACTTACGATAGCCACCGACACTGCAATGTTAATTACAAACTGATCCCCGACCGGAAGTTCCAAATCGCGCAGCAACACGCTAAACGTCAGATTCTGACCGGGTTCACTCACCCACGTAGCGCCCATTTGTCCGCGACCGGCCGTTTGGTTTCGTGCGGTGATAACGGTAAAATTATCGGGATCTGCCGCATGACACAGGTCTTTTAAAAATCGGTTGGTAGAATCAACGGCATCAAGTTTGACAATGTGCATTTTAAACGGATTTAACTGCTTTTAATGTTATGTTAAGTCAGTAAAATAAAGACAAAAAAGAATAACTTTGCAACAACACATAGATTATTAATGGCGAAAAAAACAGTGAATAATGATGTACTTCTTGCCGGCATCATTAAAGGAATTGAAGAGGTTAAAGGACAAGATATAGATATTCTGGATTTAAGAGAGATTGACACGGCTGTTTGCGATTATTTCGTCATTTGTAACGGTACTTCCAACACGCAGGTAAATGCGATCGTAAATTCTATCCAAAAAATTGTTTCGCGGGAATTACATGACAAACCGTGGCATGTTGAGGGCACAGATAATGCTGAGTGGGTTTTGATGGACTACGTTAATATCGTCGTGCATGTGTTTCAAAAGCACATTCGGGAGTATTACAACATCGAAAGCCTCTGGGGCGATGCCAAAATCACTACCATTCAGAATAAATACTAAGTTTACGCAATGGCTAAAGAAAATAATCCCAATCCGAACAGGATGCGCATAAATCCTTGGTTGGTTTATGGCTCCATCGTTCTCCTATTTTTATTTATCAGTTTCGCAACCGGAAATTCGTCTTTTAATGAACCGGCCAAAATTCCATCTTCGCGCTTCAATACCTTTCTGGAGCGTGGTGATGTTAAACGCGTAACAATTTACAACAAGACAGAAGCCGAAGTTTTTCTGACTGAAGAGGCATTGAAGGACAAAATTCACAGGGCTGTAGCAAAAAACATTGTGAACCAGCCCAATAAAGGTCCTCACTACGTGTTTGACATCGGAAATGACGAGATTTTCCAGAATAAACTTGAAAAGGCAATTGCCGAAGGTAAACTTAAGGATTACAATTTCCTGCCAAAAAGCAATTGGGGCGAAATCTTAATCAATCTGCTGCCGATTATTGTAATCATTGCAGTTTGGATTTTTATCATGCGACGGATGTCAGGCGGCGCTGCGGGCGGCGGTGGCGGTCAGATTTTCAATATCGGTAAGTCGAAAGCAAAACTTTTCGATGAAAAAACGGATATTAAAACGACGTTTAAGGATGTTGCCGGACTCGAAGGTGCAAAGGAAGAAATTCAAGAGATCGTTGAATTTTTGAAAAATCCGGAAAAATACACCACGCTTGGCGGTAAGATTCCGAAAGGAGCACTGCTCGTCGGGCCTCCCGGAACCGGAAAAACTCTCCTCGCAAAAGCAGTGGCAGGCGAAGCGAAAGTGCCATTCTTCTCACTTTCCGGATCGGATTTTGTAGAAATGTTTGTAGGTGTTGGAGCATCACGTGTGCGCGATTTGTTTAAACAAGCTAAGGAGAAAGCACCATCCATTATTTTTATAGACGAGATTGACGCCGTAGGCCGTGCCCGTGGAAAAAATAATTTCTCCGGATCAAATGATGAGCGCGAGAACACACTAAACCAGCTTCTTACGGAAATGGATGGCTTCGGCTCTAATTCTAACGTAATCGTGCTGGCCGCAACCAACCGCGCTGATGTGCTCGACAAAGCGCTGATGCGGGCCGGTCGTTTCGACAGACAGATCTTCGTAGACCTTCCGGATATTCGCGAACGAAAAGAAATTTTTGAAGTGCACCTTGCACCACTGAAAAAAGTAGACGAACTCGATACCGATTTTCTGGCCAAACAAACCCCCGGATTTTCCGGTGCAGATATCGCCAACGTTTGTAATGAAGCGGCTTTGATCGCTGCGCGAAAGGACAAAAAGGCGGTAGACAAACAGGATTTCCTCGACGCCGTAGACCGTATCGTGGGTGGACTTGAAAAGAAAAATAAAATTGTAACGCCCGACGAAAAACGTGCAATTGCCGTGCACGAAGCAGGCCATGCTACCGTAAGCTGGATGCTTGAGCATGCGGCGCCGCTGGTGAAAGTGACCATCGTACCGCGCGGACAAAGTCTGGGAGCGGCATGGTACCTCCCGGAAGAGCGTTTGATCGTCCGACCGGACCAAATGCTCGACGAGATGTGCGCCACCATGGGAGGACGCGCTGCCGAAAAAGTAATGTTCAATAAAATTTCTACCGGCGCACTTAGTGACCTCGAAAAAGTGTCCAAACAAGCGCGCGCTATGGTAACCATTTACGGACTTAATGAAAAGCTCGGAAATATTACCTATTACGATTCAACCGGACAAAGCGAATACAGTTTCTCCAAACCTTACTCTGAAGATACCGCCAACGTCATTGACAAGGAAATTTCTGCTTTAATCGAAAGCCAGTACCAGCGCGCGATTGCGATTTTGGAAGAAAATAAAGACAAACTCGAACAACTCGCCGACATCCTTATCGAGAAAGAGGTAATATTTAAAGATGACCTCGAAAACATCTTCGGTAAAAGACCGTGGGACAAGAACTTACAGGAGGAGACGTCGCTCTGATTTATCAACACAATGATTTTATAAAATCTTAATCCGAAAACCCTTTTGGATTAAGATTTTTTTATCTTTGAGCAGTTACACTTTTTAATAAAGGCAGCCATGAGTCTATTTAAAAAATTTTTTGGACAAGGCAGCGATGCTGTAAACGAAGAAAGAAGCAAGGGCGATTTACATACTGAATATAAAACCGACTTAACTGCCCCGCCGGATGAGCGATTTACCTTCAATTTTAAGAAAAATGGCGGTAAATTTTTGTACTGTGAAAATCTCGACGAAGTAAAAGAGCAATTCGAAAATATTCTGGAAGAAAATGATTGGTTTGAATGCGAGGCCATGTGCTTCGAACCCCGTTTGTTCCACCTGCTCGACGAAAATAAATTGTCGTATAACAAGCCTACACAACCCAAGTTTTTACTGGCTTCCTGCGAAAATCTAATTGCACACGATGGTAGCATTATGCTATCCTATAATCAGACGAAACATTTCCGCCCCGACGAATTGCCCGCGAACATCGTCATTTTAGCAACTACGAGTCAGATTACAGAAAGCTCCAACGATGGATTGCGTCTGATTAAGAAAAAATACGGGAAAGATATTCCCAGCAATATTACGGCTATCCGATATTTTGAACAGGCAAAAGAAGAAAATTTTAATACATACGGTAGTGCCGCGAAGAATTTGTATCTGCTCTTGTTAGAAGATTTGTAGCATGCGGGAAACCTTAATCCGGTCGGCTTCGGGCGCTGTTTATATTGTGGTGCTCGCAGCGGCCATTTTTTTTTCCGGCTTCACTCTGTACTTACTTTTCGGTGTGTTTCTCGCCATCGCTGTTCGCGAGTATTGTCAACTCACCCGTCTGAGTATCAAACCCTCATTGTTGCTTGCGCTGGGGTTTTACATTTGGCTTGCGATTTCGCCCGGAACCCGGCAATCTGACGCCATTATTCTTGCCATAGCACTTCTCGGTTCTGCATTAGCACTTTATTATCTTTTTCAGTCCCGATACTTTCTCAGCAAGAGCGCTGCCATCGCATTACTGATCGGATATGTGCTCATGCCTTTTGTACTGCTTGTTAAAATCCCCTTTCAAAACAGTACCTACTTGCCGGAAAACCTGTTTTCCATTTTTATTCTGATTTGGGTAAACGACACGTTTGCGTACATCACCGGCAAAAGTTTGGGACGCAGAAAATTATTTGAGAAAATTTCTCCCAAAAAAACAATCGAGGGTTTTATCGGAGGATTAACTTTCTGCGTGCTGGCTGGATATTTTCTGGCCTCCAAATACCTGCATCAATCCACTGCCTTATGGATGTCTACCGCACTGGTTGTCAGCGTTTGCGGTACATTAGGTGATTTAGTCGAATCAAAATTAAAGCGCAGCGCCGGCGTCAAAGACAGTGGCAACTTAATGCCCGGACACGGCGGTATACTGGACCGTCTCGACAGCGTTATTTTTGCAACGCCTTTTGTATTTTTGCTTTTTCAAATTTTTTCCTATGTTTCATAAAGAAGGTGGCAAAATCATCCTGATCTCCACAACGGCAATGGTTGCCATACTCTTTATTTCCAATGCTATCTGGGGCAACAGCCTGCCGGCGAAAATTATCCAGATTGCTGCATTGGTAATGCTAATTCTCGTTTTGCAGTTTTTCCGGAATCCGAAACGACTGGTTTCTGTCAGTGACGAGCATATTCTGGCACCGGTAGACGGTAAAGTTGTGGTGATTGAAGAAGTGTACGAACCGGAATATTTTAAAGACAAACGTCTCCAGGTCTCCATTTTTATGTCGCCAATAAACGTACACGTCACCCGATATCCCGTTAACGGACGCGTTACGTACTCGAAATATCACCCCGGAAAATATCTCGTAGCATGGCATCCCAAAGCCAGTACCGAAAACGAACGAACCACTGTGGTGATTGACAATCGCCTGTACGGCGAAATCATGTACCGCCAGATCGCCGGTGCGCTGGCTAAGCGAATCGTTAATTACGCAAAAGAAGGAATGCAGGTCGTTCAGGGGGATGACGCCGGATTTATCAAGTTTGGTTCACGCGTCGATATCTACCTGCCCATCGGCACACCTGTAGACGTAGTACTAAAGCAGAAGGCTGTAGGTGGAAAAACCGTTATTGCGCATAAAAATGACTGAGAAATCGCTTGATGAACGCTTTCAGATTGCCGTAGCTGCTGCCGCAGAAATGACGCAATCGTCGCTTCCGCAGGATGTGCAGTTGCGACTCTACGCGTTTTACAAACATGCGACCGCAGGCATCCCCTCGCCTAACTTTAATATCGGCCTCGACCTTCGTAGTGCCTTTAAAACCAACGCGTGGATGCAAATCCGCCATCTTAGTGTCGAAGAAGCAAAAGAACAGTATATCGAATTAATCAATTCGTTAGTAAACAACCCATGAAAAGTTATAATTACATTGTTCTGGCGGCCATTGTGTTGCTTTCATCCTGCAACGAAAAAAAGTATACCGAGGTCGTAGAAGTACCACTTCCTTCCGCCGAAGAAAAGGCAGTAGTCGGTAATCCTGATGATGTGAAAGCGGACCCGGGAACGTTTCAAATCGTAGAACTGGGCTACCCTTACGACGCGTTATCTCCAAATATTGACGCGAGAACGATGGAGATCCACTATTCAAAACACTATCTCACCTACACGAATAACTTAAACCGGGCCATCGAAGGCACGGAGCTCGAATCGTTGCGTATAGAAGAAATTTTGAAAAAAAGCGACGCCAGTAACCCTGCACTTCGGAACAATGCAGGGGGATACTACAATCACAACCTGTTTTGGCAAGTGCTGACACCCAAAGGCGGTGAAGTGTCCGATACATTGTCCCGCGCTATTGCACGCGACTTTCAAACGATCGACAATCTCAAAGCTCAACTCGCCGATGCCGCAGAAAAGCAATTTGGCTCCGGATGGGCATGGCTTATCACCGATCGCTACGGAAAATTGCAAATTACTACGACTCCAAATCAGGACAACCCGCTGATGCCGGGAGTTACCGTTTCAGGAACGCCAATCCTCGCAATTGACGTTTGGGAACATGCGTACTATTTGGATTATCAGTACCGTCGCCGAAAATACATTGACGCTGTTCTTAAAATAATTAATTGGGAAAAAGTAAGCGAAAATTACGAAGACGCACTGCGCAAAAAATACAATTAAACCCTTGATGCGACATCCCTGGATCGATGCACTGCGAACTGCTGCAATATCCGGTGTGGTTATGATTCACTGTGCAGCGGCGATTTTGTATGATCAACGTCTATTCCTGACCGTGGACTGGCATTTGGCGAATATCCTCAATTCCTTCTCGCGTTTCTCGGTACCTCTTTTCTTGCTCTTAACCGGTTATCTTGTATTGCGCAAACCGGTTGAAAGTATTCCTTTCCGGAAAATTGTCTTTCGAATCCTGATGCCTTTTTTTTTCTACGCATGCATCCATTTGGTGATTTATCTCGCCATTTTCGACGATTTCACAGGGAAGAGTATTAATAAATTGCTCAGCAGCGGCATCTCCTATCACTTTTGGTACGTTTACCTGATTACTGCCGGATACCTTCTTCTACCAGTACTTTCGGCATTGGTGCACCGCTTTCCGACGCTGCTGAATACCGCGTTACTGGTGTGGCCATTCACCTTTGTTCTTGCCTTACCTGAAGTAAAACAGCAAATACCCGGAGCAGGTGCCTTTTATATGGCCTCACACCTAGGCTACCTTCTGCTGGGGTTCAAGTTGTCGACCTGGAAGAAATTTTCTGACGTGGCAGCCTGGCTAATCTTTATATCCGGAGGGATAATTACCGCCGCAACAACTTTTTATTATTCCAGTCTCAACGGTAAGTTCTATTCGCTGTACTACCTGTACCTTGCCCCCGGCGTCTTGCTATCTGCGGCAGGCTTATTTTTAAAATTTCAGCACCGGAAAATGGCGGAATCAGTATGGCTGCAAAAAATTTCGCACAACAGCTACGGCATCTACCTGGTTCATGTAATCGTTCTCGAAATGGTTCTACGGGCTGCAGGTACACCACTTACAATTGTCGCTATGCTGTTGTTTTATGCGATAACTTTACTGGTCTCGATCTTTTTGATAGACGTCGTACATCGCCTGCCACTCGGAAAGTACGTTTCAGGAAAATCACACTAAATCGGCCAACCTGCTTTCGAGTGAACCGATTTTTGCCAATGCATCCGCCTCCTTCTTGCGTTCATTCGCAATGACGGCCTCCGGCGCTCCAGAAACAAACTTTTCATTAGACAATTTTTTGCGGACCGACTCTAAGAAGCCACGAGTGTACTCCAGCTCTTCTGTTATCTTCGAACGCTCTTCGTCAACATTAACATTGCCCGCCATAGGAATGAAGTAGTTGTTGGACTTCACTCTGAATGACAGCGCGCCTCCAACCTTCTCCGTCACATATTCGATGTCGGTAATATTTCCGAGTTTCAAGATCAGCGGATCAAAAAGCGAATCAAAATTCTCCGCATTAATAACTTTTAACGCAATTGGATCGCGGAACGGAATGTTTTTATCTTTCCGTACCCCACGCACGGCCGAAATAACCTCAGAAGCAATGTCAAACTTTTCAATCAACGAAGCGTCAAATGACTTCGATTGGGGCCATGAGGATATAATTAAAGCTTCATCGCGGTTTCGGTTGGCAATCAAATGCCAAATTTCCTCTGTGAGGAAGGGCATAAACGGATGCAAAAGCTTGAGGTTATTTTCAAGTAAACCAATTGTTTGAGATAGGGTAAGTGCATCAACAGGCTGTTGATATCCGGGTTTAATCATCTCCAGGAACCACGAGCAGAAATCATCCCAAACCAGTTTGTATATCGCCATCAAAGCGTCTGAAATCCGGTACTTTGAAAAGTGATCATCAATCTCTGCTAAAATCTGCTGAAGCCTCGCTTCGTACCACGAAACCGCAAGTCGTGCAGATTCAGGCTGTGGTAGCGTTTCATCTACTTCCCAGCCCTTAATCAATCGGAACGCATTCCATATTTTATTGCTAAATCCTTTACCCTGCGCACACAATTCCTCATCAAACAAAATATCATTGCCGGCCGATCCGCTGAGTAATAATCCCACACGGACACCATCAGCACCAAACTTTTCGATAAGATCAAGCGGATCGGGAGAGTTCCCGAGTTGCTTAGACATTTTACGGCGTTGCTTGTCGCGCACCAAACCGGTTAAATACACGTTGCTAAAAGGTTTTTCGCCGGCATATTCATATCCTGCAATGATCATTCGTGCCACCCAAAAAAACAGGATGTCCGGTCCGGTGACCAAATCCTGCGTAGGATAATAATATTTGAACTCTTCATTTTCAGGATTCAACACGCCACCAAAAACAGCCATTGGCCACAACCATGATGAAAACCAGGTATCCAACGCATCCGGATCCTGTGTTAAATCATCGTCCTGCAAATCCTTACCGCTCTTTTTACGCGCCGCCTCCAGCGCCTCCGCCCGCGAAGCAGCGACTACAAAATCGTCGGTACCATCGCCATAGTAGTAAGCCGGAATCTGTTGTCCCCACCATAATTGCCTTGAGATATTCCAATCGCGAATGTTCTCCAGCCAGTGTCGGTACGTGTTTTCAAAACGTTTTGGATACAACTTAATTTCTTCACTTTCAAGAACGGCTTTAATTGCAGGTTTAACCAACTCCTCCATCTTCAAAAACCACTGGTCAGACAGCCTTGGCTCTATTACTGCCTTGGTACGTTCGCTGGTTCCCACCTTGTTGACGTGATTTTCAACTTTCGCAAGTAAGCCTTTTGACTCCAGCTCCGTCGAAATCGCTTCGCGAACGTCAAACCGATCGCGTCCTTCGTAGTGAAGACCGTTTGAGTTGAGCGTAGCGTCTTCATTAAATACATCGATAATTTCCAGATTGTATTTGTCGCCCAGCATTTTATCGTTAACATCATGCGCCGGTGTCACTTTTAGACAACCTGTACCAAATTCCATATCAACATAATCATCCGCAATCACCGGAACGGCTCTGTTAGCGATCGGCACAATTACTCTCTTGCCGTGAAGGTGCTGATAACGCTCATCGGCAGGATTGACGCAAACCGCAGTATCACCTAAAATGGTTTCAGGTCGTGTGGTAGCAACAGTAATAAATTCCTCACTACCTTCTATAAAATACTTCAGGAAATACAACTTGCCCTGACGCTCCTCATAAATAACTTCTTCATCAGAAAGCGTGGTTTTTGCCTCAGGATCCCAATTTACCATCCGGTACCCGCGATAAATCATTCCCTTGTTGTACAAGTCCACAAATGAATGGATCACCGAGGCATACATATCGTCGTCCATGGTAAACTTCGTTCGAGCCCAATCGCAGGATGCGCCGAGCTTTTTTAACTGCTCCAGAATTACGCCTCCGTATTTGTGGGTCCATTCCCAAACATGAGCGAGAAATTCTTCACGCGACAAATCCGCTTTGTTAATTCCCTCCGCACGCAGTTTAGCTACAACCTTCGCTTCAGTGGCGATTGACGCATGATCCGTTCCCGGCACCCAGCATGCGTTATAGCCCAGCAACCGAGCCCGGCGAATAAGCACATCCTGAATCGTGTTGTTTAACATGTGCCCCATGTGCAGCACACCGGTTACGTTTGGCGGAGGAATTACGATCGTGTAAGGTTTTCTGTGATCCGGAGTGGAGTGAAAATAATTGTTTTCCATCCAGTACGAATACCACTTGGATTCAACCGCTGATGCGTCAAAATTGGCCGGAATTGTCATAGAAATTATCTTGGTCTGATTCTTGTAAACAAGCCGCAAAATTACAATAAACCCCGGCTCTAAAAAATTAAGACCTAATAATTTGCCGGACTTTGAAAAGAAACTAATTTTACAAGACCTAATGCAAAAACAGATGAAGAAATTTGCCCTGATGTTTGCGCTGGTATGCAGCAGCGCATTGTTTGCCCAAAATGGCCCTAAAATCGAATTTCTCGGTAGCGGTACCACAATTGATTATGGTACCGTATCCAAAGATACCGATTCGGGATTGCGGACATTTGAATTTAAAAACACCGGAAATGCACCTTTAATAATTACAAATGTGCAATCCACATGCGGATGTACGGTTCCGTCAAAACCCACTGAACCGATCATGCCGGGGAAAACCGGAAAAATTGATGTCAAGTACAATATGAATCCGGGACCGATTCGCAAAACGTTAACCGTAGAATCCAATGCAGTAAATTTTGAAGGTGGACGCGTTCCGCTCAAAATAAAAGGAGAAGTCATCGTCAAGCAGGAAGTAAGTCCTTTGCAAAAAAAGAAATCGATCGTCGATCAATAAGTAAAAAGCCTCCCCAGCGGAGGCTTTTACAATTCATCACGCAGCGCAAATGTAAACTTCAATGGCCGGCCACGCCGGAGAACCGATATCCGAACTGTCCGACCTTCACGCTGCTGCAATAGATTCGTAATCTCCTGAAGCTCCAAATCTGATGCATACCTCCCGTTGATCTTCTCCAGAAAATCACCCGATTGTAAACCCGCAAGAGCGGCAGGCGACTTCTCGCGGACACTCGCAATCATATATACCGGCTTTAGTCGGAATTGATACTGGTACTGCGCCGCAGACGCTGCTGTGTTGCCAACGTGCGACACGGTTAGCACAGCTTCAGGATCGCGCTCCCACGTGGTACCTTCGTGATGAATCTCCAACCCACTCATATTGTATCGAAACGGATCCATAAATGCGCGGTTCCTTTTTAAATAAAGCGTTTGCGACGGATAATCAAAAATAACTCTAAACCGACGCAGTACCTCGCTGCCCAAAGAACCCTGCCGGTCTGAAAGCAACACCAGCGAATCGCTTTCAATTCCGGACGGAAAAGCGGCAAGCGGACGCGCAAAAGAAAAAGTACCTAACGAAAATCCGGAAATTCTTCCTCGAATACCGCGAATGTCACCGCCCAACCCGCGCCCTAAAAAATCCTGAATTCCGTCCGCCGGCGGCCGCGCCTGAATCCGCTCCGGAAAAAGCCATACCGCGTCGCTGTTTCCGGTATCTATCAACAGTCGCACATCTTCCCGCAACGTGTCAACCACAACTTGCGCATGCAGATACGGTTTATTCTCCTCAACCTGAATCCGAAAGCGTTCAAATTTTCTCGTATCCGGAAGCTTTCGGTATACGATTAGCCGCCTCTTTACATAGTCAATCTCCACGGGAAAATTCTCAAAAAACCGCGCACCTAAAATCCCGTTCACCGGAATGCCCACCGTAGCTGAAAAATTAAATTCCTGATCAAGCACAATGAAAAGGGTGTGATTTTTATCCTCGAGCGTGCCGGTCTTTAAACGATTTCCGCTTGCCACAAGTCCCTCGACGGGCTCTCCCCCGCCTAGCCCCACTACTTTCACCTTCCGAACCGTCTCCAGGTCTATTTCCTGCTGGTGCTGTAAACTAAATAAAATCGTGTCGTCCACGCCCGTATCAACCAACATGGTTAGTGGTACACCGTTGATCTCGCACTGAATGAACATCAGGTTGTGTATCAGGCGGAATGGTATTTCACATTTGCGCGTACCTTCCTTCTGAAACTGAACACCGCGCTGCGCCCGCAGTGCAGGAACCAAAAAAAGGATTACCAGCAGAAGGATGCGATACTTCATGCTTTAAATTTAAAAAAAATGCCTTTTGGAAGGGGGTAACGTCATGCATACATCAGAAAAATGCTCAACTTTGCAACTTAAAATTAATCGTATGCCATCTATATCACACAAAGGCGCACAAATGCCGGAATCTCCCATCCGTAAGTTGGTGCCTTATGCAGATATGGCCAAGAAAAAAGGCCATAAAGTTTATCATCTTAACATTGGTCAGCCCGATATTAAAACACCGGAAGTGGCTCTTCAGGCTGTTAAAAACGCAAATATTAACGTGCTGGAATACAGTCACTCCGCAGGTTTCGAAAGTTATCGCGTTAAATTGGCAAAGTATTACCAGTCGCATGGTCTGCCCATCGAAACCGCCGATATCATCATTACCACCGGTGGGTCCGAAGCGCTGATGTTTGCCCTTGGAAGCACCATGGATGTGGGCGACGAAATTATTATCCCCGAACCTTTTTACGCCAATTACAATGGTTTTGCCGTAGCCTCAGGCGTTAAGGTAGTGCCCGTCATTTCAACCATTGATACGGCATTTGCACTGCCACCCATCGCCGATTTCGAAAAACTAATCACGCCGCGAACCAAGGCCATCATGATATGCAATCCCGGCAATCCAACGGGCTACCTTTATTCAAAAGAGGAAATCGACCAACTCGCAGCTATTGTTAAAAAGCACGATCTCTTCTTGATTGCAGACGAAGTCTACCGTGAATTTGCCTACGATGGTTACCGTCACCACTCAGTAATGAACGTGCCGGGCCTCGAACAGCACGCAATCATGATCGATTCGGTTTCCAAACGCTACAGTATGTGCGGCGCACGGATCGGTTGCATCGTATCCAAGAATCGCGATGTGATGGCGACCGCTCTGAAATTTGCTCAGGCACGCTTGAGTCCGCCCACGTTCGCACAAATCGCCAGCGAAGCAGCACTCGAAACTCCACAGTCGTATTTTGACGAGGTCATCGAAGAATACCGGGAACGCCGCGATATTCTGGTGGAAGAATTAAGTAAGATTGATGGTGTAAAAGTGGCCCGGCCGAAAGGAGCATTCTATTGCATGGCTAGCCTCCCCATAGAAGACGCCGACGATTTCGCACAGTGGCTCCTCGAATCTTTTGATCATAACGGCGAAACTGTAATGGTAGCCCCCGCCGCAGGTTTTTACTCAACGCCCCATGTCGGAAAAAACGAGGTCCGTATCGCCTACGTACTTAAAAAAGAAGATCTCATCAAATCGGTCAGAATTCTAAAAGAGGCGCTTGAAGTGTACAATAAAGGCAAGTAGTAGCTATTCCCGCTGTCTGCTGTAGTCTTGTTTGGCCACAAACGTTTTGCACTACCGTCAGGAGCTTCTGAGGTCGCTCTGCCGCCACGGCAAAACCGGTGTTTGTGCCCAAAGCAAGAGCTGCCGCGCCCATCGGGGCTAACATTTATAAACAAAGAAAGGCTTTCCGTGGAAAGCCTTTCTTTGTTTATAAATGTGGTTAGCGCTTCATCGAGAAGTGCGACTTAAATTCCTTCGTAGCACCGGTCATCACATCGGTATATTTAATCGTAAACCAGTAATCCGTTGAAGGCATCAACGCTCCGTTGTACGTGCCATCCCATCCCTCGCCTTGCGAAGAGATCTGCTTGATCAACTTGCCGTAACGATCGAAAATGAAAATCGTCGGACTCGCCAGTGTATCCGGCCACACAATATTCCACGTATCATTGATGCCATCGCCGTTTGGTGTGAA
>ERZ1066121.502-NODE-502-length-35682-cov-16.737250_pt1 | contig 35682 bp, 33 predicted proteins | sample MGYA00382768_ERZ1066121 | MGnify/ENA primary metagenome ERZ1066121 (study PRJEB33369, sample SAMEA5778351) | biofilm metagenome | biome: Industrial cooling water; feature: Water cooling tower basin; material: Biofilm | place: United Arab Emirates | collected...
CGGTGAAGGGCGGCAAGCGCTTCGGCTTCGCGGCGCTGGTCGTGGTCGGCGACGGATCGGGCCGGGTCGGTTTCGGCCACGGCAAGGCGCGCGAAGTGCCCGAAGCGATCACCAAGGCGACCGCCTCGGCGCGCAAGAAGATGATCCGCGTTCCGCTCAAGGAAGGCCGCACCCTGCACCACGATGGCAACGGCCGGTTCGGCGCGGGCAAGGTGACGGTGCGCTCGGCTCCGGCCGGGACCGGGATCATCGCCGGCGGCCCGATGCGCGCCGTGTTCGAGAGTCTGGGCGTGGCTGACGTGGTGACCAAGTCGGTCGGCACCAGCAACCCCTACAACATGATCCGCGCCACTTTCGACGCGCTGCAGGAACAGACTTCGCCGAAGTCGGTCGCCCAGCGTCGCGGCAAGAAGATCGCCGACCTGCTGGGTCGCGGTGGCGCCAACGCAGCCGAGGCGGAAGCCGACGCTGCCGCCATGGCGGAGTAATCGACGATGGCTACCATCAAGATCAAGCAGGTCGGTTCGCCGATCCGTCGCCCCGAAGTGCAGCGCCAGATCCTGATCGGTCTGGGGCTGAACAAGATGCACAAGGTGGTCGAGCGCCAGGACACCCCCGAGGTGCGCGGCGCGATCGCCAAGATCCCGCATCTGGTGCAGGTGATCGACTGACTGACATGAACGGGGATCCCCGCCTGCGCGGGGGTTCACGACTTCCAGCGCGCAGCAAAGGGAAACCGAGTGCTATGAAACTGACTGACATCCGTGACAACGAAGGTGCCCGCAAGGCCCGCATCCGTGTGGGCCGGGGCATCGGCTCGGGCAAGGGCAAGACCGCCGGGCGCGGCCAGAAGGGTGCCAAGGCACGCTCGGGCGTCGCCATCAACGGCTTCGAGGGCGGCCAGATGCCGCTCCACATGCGCCTGCCCAAGCGCGGCTTCAACAATCCCTTCGCCAAGGACTATGCCGAGGTGAACCTGGGGATGGTGCAGAAGTTCATCGACGCCGGCAAGCTCGATGCCAAGGGCACTGTCGACCATGCCGCGCTGAAGGCCGCGGGCCTGGCGCGGGGCGGCAAGGATGGCGTCCGCCTGCTCGGCAAGGGCGAGCTGACCGCCAAGGTCAAGTTCCTCGTCGCCGGCGCCTCCAAGGGCGCGATCGAAGCGGTCGAGAAGGCCGGCGGTTCGGTCGAGGTGATCGACAAGGGCGCGCCCGAGCACGAGAAGAAGGCTGCGCGCCGCGAAGCCAACGCCCAGGCCCGGGCGGCCAAGAAGGCCGGCTAATCCGGAAAAAGGGGCAGCGGGGGTTCGACAAGCGGCCCCCCGCTGCCTATCTAGCCTTCCTGTGCCGGGAGGGGCTACCCAGGGTTCCGGCGCCAACCAGGATCGAAGACGTTCCCATGGCATCACGCGCCGACAATATCGCGAGCAATCTCAGCCTCGCCAACTTCTCCAAGGCCACCGAGCTGAAGAACCGGATCTGGTTCACCATCGGGGCCCTGATCGTGTTCCGCTTCCTCAGCTTCGTGCCGCTGCCCGGCGTGAACCCGCTGGTGCTGGAAACGCTCTACGACCAGGCGCGCGGCGGCATTCTCGACATGTTCAACATGTTCTCCGGCGGCAGCCTGGAGCGCATGAGCCTGATCGCGCTCGGCGTCATGCCCTACATCACCGCCTCGATCGTGGTGCAGATGGCCGCAGCTCTCCACCCCACGCTCGCGGCGCTGAAGAAGGAAGGCGCAAGCGGTCGGCAGAAGCTCAACCAGTACACCCGTTACGGCACGGTGTTCCTGTGCGTGATCCAGGGCTGGTTCCTCGCCGCCGGGCTCGAGGCCTACGGCGCGCAGAGCGGGCTGCAGGCAGTGGTCGATCCGGGCTATCTGTTCCGCGTGGTGGCGGTCATCAGCCTGGTCGGCGGGACCATGTTCCTGCTCTGGCTGGGCGAGCAGATCACCAGCCGCGGGATCGGCAACGGCGTCTCGCTGATCATCATGGCCGGGATCGTCGCGCAGTTCCCCAGCTTCACCGCGAACATGTTCAGCGGCTACAGCGAGGGTTCGATCGCCACCGGGGTGGTGATCGGCTTCATCGCCATGATCGTGATTCTGATCCTCGGCATCAGCTTCTTCGAGCGCGCCCAGCGCCGGCTGCTGATCCAGTACCCCAAGCGCGCGACGCAGCGCGGCATGATGCAGGCGGACCGCAGCCACCTGCCTCTGAAGCTCAACACTGCCGGCGTGATCCCGCCGATCTTCGCCAGCTCGCTGCTGCTGCTGCCGCTGACGATCAGCCAGTTCGCCGGCAACACGGTCAACACCGAGACGACCTTCGGTAGCGCGATCGTGTGGCTCAACCAGTACCTGGCGCACGGCCAGCCGATCTACATGACGCTCTACGCGATCGGGATCGTGTTCTTCTGCTTCTTCTACACCGCGGTCGTGTTCAACCCGGAGGAGACGGCGGAGAACCTGAAGAAGAACGGCGGGTTCATCCCCGGCATCCGCCCGGGCAAGCGGACCGCCGACTACCTGGACTACGTGCTCACCCGGATCACCGTGATCGGCGCGATCTATCTGACTATCGTCTGTGTTGTGCCCGAATACATGATCGCGCAGACGGGCATTCCGCTGTTCCTTGGCGGCACCAGCCTGCTGATCGTGGTCAACGTCACCGTCGACACGATCAGCCAGATCCAGTCGCATCTGCTGGCCCACCAGTATGGCGACCTGATCAAGAAGGCCAAGCTCAAGGGGCGGCTGCGCTAGAACACCGCCAGGGGGAACAGGCACGTGAACATCATTCTTCTGGGCCCTCCGGGTGCAGGCAAGGGAACGCAGTCGGCCATGCTGGTGGAGGAGCGCGGGATGCGCCAGCTTTCCACCGGCGATATGCTCCGGGCGGCGGTCAAGGCCGAAACCGAGGTGGGCCTGCGGGCCAGGGCAGTGATGGAGCGCGGCGAGCTGGTTTCGGACGAAATCGTCTCGGCCCTGATCGATGCCGAGCTGGAGGCGATGGGGCCGGCGGTCGGTGCCATCTTCGACGGCTATCCCCGTACCGAGGCGCAGGCGCTCGCGCTGGATGCCATCCTCGCTCGCCATGGCCGCACCCTCGCGCACGTGATCGAGCTGGCGGTGGACGAGGACGCGCTGGTCGACCGGATCACCGGGCGTTTCACCTGCGCGCGCTGCGGCGAGGGCTATCACGACCGCTACAAGCTGCCCGAACGCGAGGCGACCTGCGACCGCTGCGGCAGCCACGAGTTCAAGCGCCGGCCCGACGACAACGAGCTGACGGTCCGCACCCGCATGGCCGAATACCGCGCCAAGACCGCGCCGATCCTGCCGCTGTACGAGGCGCGCGGGATTGTCCGCCGGGTCGACGGCATGGCCGGCATCGACGAGGTCAAGGCGGCGATCGACGCGATCCTCGGCTGAGCAGCACCCGCTTGTCGCGCCGGCGCGAGGCGCTACAAGGCGGACATGAGCCAGCGCCCGATCATCCCCGCAGCCCTCGTAGCCCTCGCCGCGACGTTTGCCGCACCGCTCTCCGCCGAGGTCGTGCAGACCGGCGAGACCGGCTTCACCACGCGCGACGCGGTGGTGGTGAAGGGTACGCCCTTCGATGCCTGGCAGGCGCTGATCGCCCCCGCGAAGTGGTGGAACAAGGCGCATACCTGGTCGGGGGATTCGGCCAATCTCTACATCAGCCCGCAGGCGAACGGCTGCTTTTGCGAGCTGCTCCCGCTCCCCGACGGCGCGCCGGAGGAGGTCCGCCGGGGCAGTGCGCTGCACATGAGCGTGGTGATGGTCGATCCGGGCAAGGTCCTGCGGATGCGCGGGGGCCTGGGGCCGCTGCAGAGTGAACCGGCCGACGGGGTGCTCACCATCACGCTGACGGGCGTGGATGGCGGCACCCGGATCGTGTGGGAATATGTCGTCGGCGGCCCGATGCGCTACGAGGTGCCGGTGATTGCCAAGGCGGTCGACGGGGTGATGAGCCAGCAGCTGCGCGGCCTCGCCGGTGTCCTCGGCGTGGCACAACCGGTGCCGGAGGAGGAGCCGGCCGAGCCCACCGAGCCCGGGCCCGAGGCGGGCGATGCGCCGGAATCCGGCACCGCCGAGCCTGAGCGGCCCAGGGTCGAGGATGCCTTCGGCGATCTGGACGACGGGGCCTGAACCAACCGCCCGTCCTCGGGCTTGACAAGCCCCGGCGGGGGTGGAGAATGAACCCGTGGCGGCATGACGACGCCGCCCGACCCGCCCGGCGGGTGCCGCCGCGATGGCGGCTGCTTGGCTGTTGACGCGCGGGCCGAATCGGCTTATGCGCGCCGTTCATTCGACAGCTTCGGACAGGTCCGGCCGGCGTCTGCCATCGTGCGCGCCAACCGGGCTTTTTGCCGTAACCGCACCGGGCCGTCGATGAGCAAACCGCGATGAGATAGGGTCGTGCCCTGGCATGGTCCTGTGGAGCATGGAGAATTAAGTGGCTCGTATTGCCGGGGTCAATATCCCCACCAACAAGCGCGTGATCATTGCGCTCACCTACATCCATGGAATCGGCCGCACGACGGCGCTCGAGATTGCCGCCAAGCTCGGCATCGATCACACCCGCCGGGTGCAAGATCTGAGCGACGAGGAAGTGCTCCGCATCCGCGAGACGATCGACGCCGATTACACGGTCGAGGGCGACCTGCGGCGCGAGACGGCGATGAACATCAAGCGGCTGATGGACCTGCGATCCTATCGCGGCCTGCGCCACCGTGCCGGTCTGCCCGTCCGTGGACAGCGCACCCACACCAACGCCCGCACCCGCAAGGGCAAGGCCAAGCCGATCGCCGGCAAGAAGAAGTAAGCCTGCTGGGGGTTTCCCAACGGCTTTTCCCTTCTCGTACTTTTGTAAGGAATACGAACCATGGCACGCGAACCCGGCCGGATCAGGCGGCGCGACAAGAAGAACATCACCAGCGGTGTTGCCCACGTCAACGCCAGCTTCAACAACACGATGATCACCATCACCGACGCCCAGGGCAATGCGATCAGCTGGTCCAGCGCCGGGATGATGGGCTTCAAGGGCAGCCGCAAGTCGACCCCCTATGCCGCGCAGGTGGCGGCGGACGACGCCGGCAAGAAAGCCGCCGAGCACGGCGTGCGGACCCTGGAAGTCGAGATCAAGGGGCCGGGCTCGGGCCGCGAGAGCGCCCTGCGCGCGCTGCAGGCGGTGGGCTTCACCATCACCTCGATCCGCGACGTGACTCCGATCCCGCACAACGGGGTGCGCCCGTCCAAGCGGCGCCGCGTCTGATCCGTACCTGCCCGGCGGGGTAGCTTCCCGCCGACCTTCCACGGACCGGACGCGCCAGGCCAGCGCCCCGGTCCGCCCGCATTATGAACCCCAGGGGATATCCATGTCCGTCAACACCAAGAACTGGCAGGAACTCAAGAAGCCCAACAGCCTCGAAATCAAGGACGCCGGCGACCGCACCCGCAAGACAACTTTCGTGGCCGAACCGCTCGAGCGCGGCTTCGGCCTGACGCTCGGCAACGCGCTGCGGCGCGTGCTGCTGTCCTCGCTGCAGGGCGCGGCGATCACCTCGATCCGGATCGAGAACGTGCTGCACGAGTTCTCCAGCCTCGCCGGCGTGCGCGAGGACGTGACCGACATCGTGCTCAACGTGAAGCAGATCGCGCTCAAGATGCAGGGCGAAGGCCCCAAGCGGCTCCAGCTGTCGAAGACCGGCCCCGGCCCCGTTACCGCCGGTGACATTGCCGTGACCGGCGATATCGAGGTGATGAACAAGGATCTGGTGATCTGCCACCTCGACGAAGGCGCGACGCTGAACATGGAGCTGACTGCCGACACCGGCAGCGGCTACGTGCCGGCGGTGCAGAACCGCCCGGTCGATGCGCCGATCGGCCTCATCCCGGTCGACTCGCTCTACTCGCCCGTGCGCCAGGTCAGCTACAAGGTCGAGAAGGCCCGCGTCGGGCAGGAACTCGACTTCGACAAGCTCAGCCTGACGGTCGAGACCGACGGCACCGTCACCCCCGATGACGCGGTGGCCTACGCCGCGCGCATCCTGCAGGACCAGCTGACCCTGTTCGTCCATTTCGACGACAGCATCCCGGCGCCGGCCGGGGTGATGATCGGCCATGCTGCCGAGCCGCAGGAATCGGACGCCAACCAGCTCAACCGCTACCTCCTCAAGAAGGTCGACGAGCTGGAGCTGTCGGTCCGCAGCGCCAACTGCCTCAAGAACGACAACATCATCTACATCGGCGACCTGGTCCAGAAGACCGAGGCCGAGATGCTCCGCACCCCGAACTTCGGCCGCAAGTCGCTTAACGAGATCAAGGAAGTCCTTTCCTCGATGGGCCTGCGCCTCGGCATGGACATCCCGGGCTGGCCGCCCGAGAACATCGAGGAAATGGCCAAGAAGCTCGAGCAGGAACTGCTTGGGTGACATGTGTGCCCCCGCGCAGGCGGGGGCCTCGGTCGGCCTGGTGCCGACGGGCTGAGGTTCCCGCCTGCGCGGGAAAGCACGCCAGGACAGGCGGTCGGCCTCACCGACCAGGATGGAGCAACCTGACACGGGCTCCCTACGAACGAAGGAAGTGAAATGCGTCACAAGATCGGCGGCCGCAAGCTGCAGCGCAAGACCGGCCACCGCAACGCCATGTTCCGCAACATGGCTGCGGCCCTCATCAAGCACGAACAGATCATCACCACCGTCGCCAAGGCGAAGGAACTGCGCCCCTACGTCGAGAAGCTGGTCACGCTGGCCAAGCGCGGCGGGCTGTCGAACCGTCGCCTCGCGCACGCCCGCCTGCTCGACGAGACCCAGCTGAAGAAGCTGTTCGACGTGCTCGCCACCCGCTACGCCGACCGTGACGGTGGCTACACCCGCGTGATCAAGGCCGGCGTCCGCGCCAGCGACGCGGCGCAGATGGCGGTGATCGAGTTCGTCGACCGCGACGTCAGCGCCAAGGGGCAGGACAGCGGCCCGGTCCAGGCAGAGGAAGAGTTCGAGGACGCCTAAGGCGCTCGGGACAGGAACAACCAGGGCCGCGCGGAGCAATCCGGCGGCCCTTTTTCCTGCCTGACGTTCATCAAAGCGGGCGTCCAGATGAACAGTGCCTGTCGAGCGGGTTCAGCGTCGTCTCACGGCCATCGCGCTATCCCGTCTGCAACCGAGGCATCCCGCCACGGTTCAGACGAGGAGAGCCTCACATGACCAGGAACATCAAGTCCCTTGCGAAAGGTGGGATCGCAGCGGCCTCGCTTGGTGCCATGGCGCTCGCCGGTGCCGCGCCGGCGGCTGCCCGCGACCACCGCGACGGCGGCATCTCGGCCGGCGACGTGATCGCCGGTGCGGTGATCATCGGCGGCATCGCCGCGATCGCTGCAGCGGTCGGCAATGACCGCGACGACCGCCGCTATCACGACCATTACCGCTACCGCGACGACTACCGGTACCGCGACAGCTACCGTTACCGCGACCGCTACGGCTACAACGATCACTGGCGTGTGCGCGGCAACCCGCGCTCAGCCGTCGAACGCTGCGTCAATGCGGTCGAACGCGACGCCCGCCGGGCAGGCTATCGCTTCGCCGACGTGACCCAGATCCGCGATGTCAATGACACCCGCTATGGCTGGCGTGTGCGCGGCAACCTGGTGGTCGATGGCCAGCGGGGCGGCTGGGACCGCTACGACCGGCGCGGCTGGGGTTACGATCGCGGCGACAGCGGCCGGTTCGACTGCCGGATCGAGCGCGGGCGGGTCGACTATATCGACTACAGCGGGCTTCGCGGCTTGCGCTGAGCAGGCTATCGCGGGCGGTTCAGGCTGTCGAAAGCCTGAGCCGCCTAGCGCTACGGCACGATCGCCGCACCCGAGCCTGCGGCCTGGATCAGGGGGACCCGTCATGTTTCGCCCACGAACCACTTCCACCACCTTCGCCGCGCTTGCCGCGCTCGCCATGGCCGCCAGCCCGGCCGCGGCGCTCGATCTTCCCGCCGCCCCGGCACCGGGGAAGGTCCATGCCGCCGGGGCGTTCGACGCCGAGGGCGTCAACGCAGAGGGCTGGCGCGGGCACCGCTACCGCCACCGGCACCGCGACGGGATCGACGCGGGCGACGTGCTGGCCGGTGTGCTGATCATCGGCGGCATTGCCGCAATCGCCAGCGCCGCATCGGGCAGCAAGCGCGACCGCGACTACCGCGACGATCCCCGCTACCGCACGGGCTACCCCTACCGCACCGGCGATGATCGCTACGCCTATCGTCGCGGCGACAGCCGCTATGCCGCCGGCGGCGGTATCGACAACGCGGTCAATCTGTGCGTCGGCGAGATCGAGCGCGACGTGCGCGTCGCCAGCGTGGACGGAGTCGACCGCAATGCATCGGGCTGGCTGGTGACCGGCACGATCTATAACGGCGACGGCTTCACCTGCCGGATCGACGGCAACGGCAGGGTTGACGGGGTCAGCTTCGGTCGCGGTGCTGCGAACGCGCCCTACAGCGGGGCGGCGGTCGACCGGCAGTGGGACGAGGAACGCTACCGCGCCGCCTGGGCGGAGCGTGACCTCGCGCCTTCCGGGGTGCCCGCTGCCGCGCCTGCCGCCGATGGTCCGCAGCCCGCCTATCCGGGCGGGCCGCTGCCCGGCGAGGAAGACTAGCCGGCGGGGTCCTGTCGGTCGGCGTAGCTCGGCAGGGCCAGCTTCCAGCGGATCGCCGCACCGCGCAGGGCGAAGCCGCCCACCCAGGCCAGACTCCAGGCCGCGACCGGAGGAAGGCCGGCCACCGTCCCCGCCACTGTCAGCAGCGCGGCGAGCGCGGCGGCGGTGACGTAGAGCTCCGGCCGCATGATGATCGACGGCACACCCGCGATCACGTCGCGCACGACGCCGCCGGCGCAGCCCGTCACGACGCCCAGCACCGCTGCGGGCACGGGTGCCACGCCGAACGCCAGCGCCTTCGCCGTGCCCAGCACCGCGAAAGCGGCGAGGCCTGCCGCGTCGGCCCACTCCAGCAGCGAACCTTCCCACCAGCGGGTGGGGGTGAACCAGGCGATCAGCGCCGTGGCGAAGATCACCGGCGCGACCCAGGGATCGTGCAGCCAGAAGGCGGGTGCGCCGATCAGCATGTCGCGCAGCGAACCACCGCCCACTCCCGTCACCAGGGCGAAGAACGCCATGGTGACGAATGTCTGCCGCAGCCGGGCCGCCAGCAGCGCGCCGGTCAGCGCGAACACCGCCGTGCCGAGCAGGTCCAGCGCCGGAGGAAGCACGGGCGGGGTCATGCCGTCACCAGTGCAGGATCGCCGCCATTTCGCCCGCGGCGGCGATGCAGTCGAGATCGGACCAGCGCGGACCGATGACCTGCATCCCGCACGGCAGGTGGCCAGTGGCGCCGATCGGCAGCACGGTCGATGGCAGGTTGGGGAAGCTGGCAAGGCCGGCCCAGAACAGCGCGTCGGCGGCCCGGCGAGGGTGGCCGTCGATCAGCAGTTCGCCGCGGAACACCGGTTCGCCGCGGTGTTCGACCGCCAGCACGGGAGCGGGCGGAGCGAGGACGAAGTCGTAGCTCTCGAACAGCGCGGCCCAGGCGAGTTCGCACCGGGCCTGCGCGTCGAGCAGGTCGAACCAGTCGGTCGCGGTCGCGCGCTTGCCGTCGGGCGCGGGCATCCCGCGCGCCATGGCGATGTTCATCATCCGCAGGTAGTCGTGCTGCTGCCGCTCGAGGTCGGGGAGAAGCGCCGAGCCGTGCTCGATCCGCACGCCCGCCGCGGCCAGGCTCGCCAGCGCTGCCAGGGTAGGCGCGCGCACCGCCTCGTCGACCGGGCTGGCGGGATGATCGGCGAGCGCCAGCAGCCGGCATTCGCGCAGCGGCTTCCCCTTTCGCCGCAGCGGCAGGGCTGCGGTCAGCTCCAGCAGCAGCGCGAGATCCTCCGGATTGCGCGCCAGCGGCCCGGCGATCGAGAGCACCCCGTCGTGCGCGTCTCGGCCGGCCATGACCGGGTGATCGTGCCCGTGCTTGGACACCAGACCCCAGCTCGACTTGTGGCCCCAGACGCCGCAGAAATGCGCCGGCACGCGGACCGAGCCGCCAATGTCGGTGCCGAACTCGCACGGCACCATGCCGGCGGCAACCGCTGCGGCCGACCCGCCCGACGATCCGCCCGGGCTGCGGGCAGGGTCGTGCGGGTTGCAGGTGCGCCCATAGACCGGATTGAAGCTCTGCCAGTCGCTGAGATCGACCGGCACGTTGGTCTTGCCGAGCACGATCGCGCCGGCGGCTTTCAGCCGGCGCACCACCCAGGCATCGCGGCCGGCGACCTGGTTGCGCCAGGTCTCGTGCCCCCAGCAGGTCGGCAGACCGGCGACGTCGAAGCTCTCCTTGACCGTCATCGGCACACCGTAGAGCGGCTGGTCGCCGCGCGGCCCGTCCCGGCCCAGCGCCACGGCAGCCTCGCGCGCGCGCTCGAAGTCGCACACCACCACCGCGTCGATTCCGATGTCGAGCTCCTCGATCCGCGCGATCGCAGCCTCCACCGCCTGCAGCGGCGTGAGCGATCCGCCCCGGATGCTGTCCGCCAGCGCAGCCGCCCCCGGCTCGCCGGTCAGTTGCGGATAGGCCATTCCACTCCCCCACTCGTGTCGCTGGTCGCCGCTTGTAGGCAGGTGGCGGCGGCGGAGCAAACCCGATTGCGTCAGCCCTGCTCCCGGTGCTCGGCATGGTGCGCCTGCGCGCCGCGCGCGAGTGCGAGGGCCAATCCGTAGCCCAGGATCGCCGCGGCCCCATGGCCGACCAGCGGCATGGGATAGTGCGAGATCATCGCCATCAGGACGAAGCCGAACAGGCTCCCCGCCACGGCATAGCGCGCCGCGCGCGGGCCGGGCGCGTACCACAGCATGAGGAAGAACCCCGCCGCCAACGCCGTGAGGAGCCCCAGCGCCGCCAGCGGGGCAGTGGCGAGCAGCTCGGCCAGGATCCGCTCCACGAACGGCTGCGGCGGCAGCTCCCCGCGCATGGCCATGATCAGGGTGGCGAAGAAGGCCACGATCGCGGCGACACCGACCTTCCAGTCCCTGGTGACGTCGTGCAGGCCGACAGCGGCAAAGGTCAGCGCGAACCCGGTGGCCGCGTCGGGCATGAGGAAGGCCGCGAGCAGCGCGGTGAGCAGGATCGGGGCGGCATAGTCGCGGTCGCGCGCGGCGAGCGCGGCGAGCGCGGGCACCGCCAGCATCCCCGCATGGAGCACGATCGGCCCGAGCGGCAGCCACCGGGCCACGCCGCTCATCGCTGGCCCGGTGGCGAGCGGCACGAACAGCAGCGCGAGCAGCCCCAGCGTGACGGCCCGCTGCCCGCGCAGCGTGGCGGGGGAGGGGCAGAGCCGCACTGTCGCCGCCCCGGCCGCCAGCGCCGCGCCGTTCACCAGCAGGTAGCGTTCCGGCGCGTCGAACGCGGCAAGGTAGGCAAGGCCGGCGAGCGCCGGCACGGCCAGCGCCAGCAGCGCCGGGCCTTGCCGTGCCAGCCGCGCGCGCATCGGCGGGTCAGATGTGGATCGGCTTGCCCCGCACACCCATGGCCGCTTCCTTGATCGCCTCGGAATGGGTCGGGTGGGCGTGGCAGGTGTAGGCGATATCCTCGCTCGTGGCGCCGAACTCCATCGCCTGTGTGGCCTGCGCGATCATCGTGCCGGCGACCGAGGCGATCGCCCACACGCCGAGCACGCGATCGGTCTCGGCATCGGCGATGACCTTCACGAACCCGTCCGGCTCGTGGTTGGTCTTGGCGCGGCTGTTGGCCATCATCGGGAACTTGCTGGTCTTGACCGGGCCGCGCGCCTTGGCCTCGTCCTCGGTCAGGCCGACGCCGGCGAACTCCGGCCAGGTGTAGACCACGCCGGGAATCAGCGCGTGGTTGACGATCCCGGTCTGCCCGGCGATGTTCTCGGCCACCGCGATGCCCTCGTCCTCGGCCTTGTGCGCCAGCATCGGGCCGGGGATGACATCGCCGATCGCCCATACGCCGCCAACCTTGGTGCGAAAGTCGTGATCGGTCTCGATCTGGCCGCGCTGGTTGGGTTCAAGGCCGATCGCCTCCAGGCCCAGGCCCGAGGTGTTCGGCCGGCGCCCGATGGAGACGAGCACGCAGTCCGCCTCCAGCGTCGTGGCCTCGCCGCCGGCCGCCGGTTCGAGCGTCAGCGTAGCCGTGCCGTCCTTGACGGTGCAGCCCGTCACCTTGGTGCCGAGGCGCAGCTCCATGCCCTGCTTCCTGAAGATCTTGGCCGCTTCCTTGCGCAGGTCCATGTCCATGCCGGGGAGCAGCTGGTCGAGGTATTCGACCACAATGACCTTCGCGCCGAGCCGCCGCCAGACCGAGCCGAGCTCCAGCCCGATCACCCCGCCGCCGATCACCACCATGGTTTTCGGCACGGCCTTCAGCTCGAGCGCGCCGGTGGAATCGACCACCACCTGCTTGGCGTTGTCGACTTCGACCCCGGGCAGGGGGGTGACGCTGGAGCCGGTGGCGATGACCACGTTTTTCGCGGTGACGGTGTCCTCGCCCACCTTGACGGTGTGTGCGTCGATAAAGGTGGCGTGGCCCTTCTTCCAGTCGACCTTGTTCTTCTTGAACAGGAACTCGATGCCCTTGGTCAGTCCGCCGACCGCGTCGAGCCGCTGCGCGTGCATCTTGTCGAGGTTGAGCTTGGGAGCGACTTCGATGCCCATGCCGGCCATCGTGCCGTTGCTGGCGGCATCGAAGAACTCGCTCGCGTGGAGCATGGCCTTCGACGGGATGCAACCGACGTTGAGGCAGGTCCCGCCCAGCGTCTCGCGGCTTTCCGCGCAGGCGGTCTTCAGCCCGAGCTGCGCCGCGCGGATCGCGGCGACATAGCCGCCGGGCCCTGCACCGATGACGAGGACATCGTAGTCGTATTCAGCCATTCTCAACTCCGTGCGCGAACCGGCACTGCGGCACGCGTTTCCTGTTTCCTGCCTCTATTGTCCGACCCCGTCGGGATCGGTCCGGGCGACGCAGGCCTCGACTATGCCGCGCAGGCGCTCGGGGCTGATGTCGCCCAGGGTCGGGTTGCCGTCGGCCACCAGGGTGTCCGCGCTGCACTGGCACACCGCCGAAATCCGCCCGGCGGCGATGCCGGCTCCTTCGGCAAACTGCTCGCACTGGAGCACCACCCCGCGGCGCAGTTCGGCCTCCAGCGTGTCGCCGGCAATCTCGGTCGCCATGTCGCACCCGGCGAGCGCCAGCCCCGCCGGCAGCAGCGCGAGCGTAGCGATCCATCCGGCGGCGGTCCTTCTGCTTTGTGCCATACTGCCCTCCAATGCGCGGGCCCCGACGGTTTCGGCCCGGACCAGCAACTGCCTACACTTCCGGCACCATAGCCCGCGCATCGCGATCCTGTCGAAGGATTGTGTGCAAGCCCGGCCCTTACAGGTCGATCAGCATCCGGGTGGGATCCTCGATAGCTTCCTTGATGATCTTGAGCGCCGTCACCGCCTCCCGTCCGTCGATCAGGCGGTGGTCGTAGCTCAGGGCGATGTACATCATCGGGCGGATCACGATCTGGCCGTCGCGCACCACGGCGCGGTCCTCGATCCGGTGCAGGCCGAGCACCGCGCTTTGCGGCGGGTTGATGATCGGGGTGCTCATCAGGCTGCCGAACACCCCGCCGTTGGAGATGGTGAAGGTTCCGCCGCTCATGTCCTCCATGGTCAGCGTACCTTCGCGGGCGCGGGCGCCGAAATCGGCGATGTCCTTCTCGATTCCTGCGAAGCTCTTGGCCTGGGCATCGCGCACCACCGGCACGACCAGACCGTTGGGGGCCGATACCGCAACCGAGATGTCGACGTAGTCGTGATAGACGATCTCGTCGCCTTCGATATAGGCGTTGGCCGCCGGCACGTCCTTCAGCGCCAGGCAGCTGGCCTTGGCGAAGAAGCCCATGAAGCCCAGCTTGATGTCGTGCTTCTTGGCAAACAGGTCCTTGTACTTCTCGCGCGCCTCGATCACCGCAGTCATGTCGACATCGTTGAACGTGGTCAGCAGCGCGGCGTTTTCCTGCGCGCTCTTGAGACGGCGGGCGATGGTCTGGCGCATCCGCGTCATCTTGACCCGCTCGGTGCGGCGCTGCGCCTCGCCGGCGGCAGGCCCGGGCTGAGCGGGGGCAGGCGCCGTGGCAGGTGCGGGCGCGGCCTCCTTGGCCCTGGCCGCGGCGAGCACGTCTTCCTTGGTCAGGCGGCCATCCTTGCCGGTGCCCCTGATGGTGGTCGGATCGACCCCGTGTTCGAGCACCGCGCGGCGCACCGCCGGGCTGAGCGTGGCGGCGTCGGCGGCGGGCTGGGCCTCGGCCGCCGGAGCGGAAGCCGGTTCCTCGCGTGCGGCAGGGGGCGTGATCCCCGCTGCCGCCACGTCATCTTCGATGATGGCGATGACCGCGCCGACCGCGACCGTGTCGCCCACTGCGGCGCGGTGTTCGGCGAGCACGCCGGCGACGGGCGAGGGCACTTCGACCGCCACCTTGTCGGTTTCCAGGCTGGCGATCGGTTCGTCCACCGCGACACTGTCCCCCGGCTGCTTGAGCCATTCGCCGATGGTGCCTTCGGTGACCGATTCGCCCAGGACGGGAACTTTGATTTCAGTGCTCATGATACTGTTTCCTCAGGCTTTCTTCCTGCGGCGGATTTCGGTGCGGACCGAGGTGCCGAGCGCGTGGGCGATCAGGGCCGCCTGTTCGCTGGCGTGGCGGCTGGCAAGGCCGGTGGCGGGCGAGGCGCTGGCGTTGCGGCCGGCGTAGCGGGCGCGCCCGACCTTGCTTCCGGCCACAGCCAGCGCCGCCTCGATTTCCGGCTCGACGAAGAACCAGGCGCCGGCGTTCTTCGGCTCCTCCTGGCACCATACCACTTCCTCCAGCTTCGTCATCCGCGACAGGCGCAGCGCCAGCGGTTCGCCGGGGAAGGGGTAGAGCTGTTCGAGCCGGATGATCTGGACGTCGTCGATCCCGGCCGCATCGCGCGCCTCCATCAGATCGTAGGCGACCTTGCCCGAACACAGGATGACCTTGCGGGTGTTTTCGTCGCTGGCGGCGTCCGGATCGCTCAGGATGCGCATGAAGTGCGCCTCGCCGAGGAACTCGCTTGCCGCGCTTCTGGCGCGGGCATGGCGCAGCAGCGACTTGGGGGTCATGATCACCAGCGGCTTGCGGAACGGGCGGTGCATCTGCCGCCGCAGCACGTGGAAGTAGTTGGCCGGGCTGGTGACGTTGCACACCTGCATATTGTCCTGCGCGCATAGCTGCAGGAACCGCTCCAGCCGCGCGCTGGAGTGCTCCGGGCCCTGGCCCTCGTAGCCGTGGGGCAGCAGCAGCACGATCCCGTTGGCGCGGAGCCACTTCGATTCGGAAGAGGCGACGTACTGGTCGATCATGATCTGCGCGCCGTTGGCGAAATCGCCGAACTGCGCTTCCCACAGAACCAGCGTCTTGGGATCGGCGCTGGCATAGCCATATTCGAATCCGAGCACGCCGTATTCTGACAGCGGGCTGTCGTGCACCTCGAACTTGCCGTGCGGCACTGTGGCGAGGGGCACGTACTTGTGCTCGTCGGTCTGGTCGACCCACACCGCGTGACGCTGGCTGAACGTGCCGCGCCCGGAATCCTGCCCCGACAGGCGCACCCCGTAGCCTTCCGACAGGAGCGAGCCGAACGCCAGCGCCTCGGCCGTCGCCCAGTCGAACCCGCCGCCGGCCGCGAACATCTCGCGCTTGGCCTCCAGCACGCGGGCGAGCGTCTTGTGGATGGTCACGCTGCCGGGCACGGTGGTGAGCGTGCGGCCGAGGCTGTCGAACAGCTTCTGCTCGATGCCGGTCGGCACGCCGCGGCGCGCGGTTTCCGGATCGGCCGGGGCGTGGAGCCCGCTCCAGCGGCCGGCGAACCAGTCGGCTTCGTTGGCCTTGTAGCTCTTGGCCGCCTCGAACTCCTCCTCCAGCCGGGCCACGAACGCCTGCTCGACTTCGGCGGCATGGCCGTCGCCGATCACGCCTTCCCCGGCGAGCCGCCGGGCGTAGATCGCCGAGACGCCCGGATGCTGCTTGATCCGGGCATACATCAGCGGCTGGGTGAAGCTCGGCTCGTCGCCCTCGTTGTGGCCGAACCGGCGGTAGCACCACATGTCGACCACGATGTCGCGGCCGAAGGTCTGGCGGTAGTCGATCGCCAGCTTGCAGGCGAACGTGACCGCTTCGGGATCGTCGCCGTTGACGTGCAGGATCGGCGCCTGCACCCCCTTGGCCACGTCCGAGGGATAGGGCGAGCCGCGCGAGAACTGCGGGCTGGTGGTGAAGCCGATCTGGTTGTTGATGACGAAGTGGATGCAGCCGCCGGTGTTGTAGCCGCGTACCCCGGAGAACCCGAAGCACTCCCACACGATGCCCTGGCCGGCGAAGGCCGCGTCGCCGTGGATCAGCACCGGCAGCACGGTCTTGTGCTTGCCCTGCCCGATATCATCGCGGAACGCCTGGCCGGCGCGGGCCTTGCCCAGCACGACCGGGTCGACCGTCTCGAGGTGGCTGGGGTTGGGGACCAGGCTCATGTGGACCTTGATCCCGTCGTCGAACTCGCGGTCGGTGCTGGTGCCGAGGTGGTACTTGACGTCGCCCGATCCGCCCACGTCCTCCGGATTGGCGGTGCCGCCGGAGAACTCGTGGAAGATCACCTTGTAGGGCTTGGCCATCACGTTTGCGAGCACGTTCAGGCGGCCGCGGTGGGCCATGCCGTAGACGATCTCGCGCACGCCGCGCTGGCCGCCGTACTTGATCACCGCCTCCAGCGCGGGGATCATCGATTCCCCGCCATCGAGCCCGAAGCGCTTGGTGCCGACGTACTTGCGCCCAAGGAACTTCTCGTACTGTTCCCCCCGGATCACCGCGGCGAGGATCGCCTTCTTGCCTTCGGGAGTGAAGTCGATCGACTTGTCGCCGCCCTCGATCCGGTCCTGGATGAAGCGACGCTCCTCCACGTCGGCGATGTGCATGTATTCGAAGCCGATCTTGCCGCAGTAGTTGCGGCGCAGGATCTCGACCAGTTCGCGCACGCTGGCCCATTCGAGCCCGAGCGTGCCGCCGAGATAGACCGGGCGGTCGAGCGCAGCGCCGGAGAAGCCGTGGAACGCAGGGTCGAGATCGGCAGGCAGGTCCTGCTTCGACAGGCCGAGCGGATCGAGGTCCGCCGCCAGATGCCCGCGCACCCGGTAGGTGCGGATCAGCAGCATGGCGCGGATCGAATCCGCCGCCGCTTCCTCGACCGCGCGCGGATCGGCCGCCTTGCCGGCCTTCTTCGCCGCCTGCTCGACCACGAGCCGCATCTGCGTGGGATCGAGCGCGGCGGTAAGGTCCGCCCCGCTCCCGCTGACAGTGTCGAGCCAGCGCGGATTGCCCCACGACGGGCCCGGTTGCGGACCCTCCTGGTCAGTAAGCTCGGGGAGGAAGGACTGGTTCTCGTTACCCATGGTTCATCCTCACGGCACTGCGGTGCGCCCCCGCGAAGGCGGGGGCCTCAGTCGGCAGGCGCATCCCTAAAGTTCGGGCGCAAGATCGCGCCATTCCGGGTTCAGTTCCACCACCCGCGTAACCTTCCATGCCCGGTTCCATTTCTTCATCTGCCTCTCGAACGCTCGCGCCTGATGGAGGTTCTCGAACCTTTCGAACCAGACCAGCCGGTTGCAGTTGTAGCGTCGGGTGAAGCTTGGACTCGTGTTGGTCCGGTGCTGCTCCATCCGCCGGGGAAGATCGTCGGTGACGCCGATGTACAAGGTGCCCATCGGCTTGTTGGTGACAATGTAGACATAGCCTGCCTTCATGTTCCTCCGATGGACCGCGCGCCCGACCGAGGTCCCCGCCTTCGCGGGGACACACGCCTTCAGATCACACCCGTTCCTTCAGCAGCGCGTCGAGCGTGGTGCCGAGTTCGCTGGGGGAGGGGGAGACGCGGATGCCCGCCTTCTCCATCGCCGCGATCTTGTCATCCGCGCCGCCCTGGCCGCCCGACACGATCGCGCCCGCGTGGCCCATGCGACGGCCCGGAGGGGCGGTGCGCCCGGCGATGAAGCCGACCATCGGCTTGGCAATGCCCTGCTTCGCCTTGTGGGCGATGAACTCGGCGGCTTCTTCCTCGGCGCTGCCGCCGATCTCGCCGATCATGATGATCGACTTGGTCTCGTCGTCGGCTAGGAACAATTCGAGCACGTCGATGAAGTTGGTGCCGTTGACCGGGTCGCCGCCGATGCCGACCGCGGTGGTCTGGCCGAGGCCGACCATGGTGGTCTGGTGCACGGCTTCATAGGTCAAGGTGCCCGAGCGGCTGACGACGCCGACGCTGCCCTTCCTGAAGATCGAGCCGGGCATGATGCCGATCTTGCATTCGTTCGGGGTCAGCACGCCGGGACAGTTGGGGCCGATCAGGCGGCTCTTGCTGCCGGTGAGCGCGCGCTTGACGCGGACCATGTCGAGCACCGGGATGCCCTCGGTAATGCAGACGATCAGTTCCATCTCCGCGTCGATCGCCTCGAGAATGGAATCAGCCGCGAACGGCGGCGGCACGTAGATGCACGATGCGGTCGCGCCGGTGGCGTGCTTCGCCTCCGCCACCGTGTCATAGACCGGCAGATCGATGTGCGTGGTGCCGCCCTTGCCTGGGGTCACGCCCGCAACCATCTGCGTGCCATAGGCCAGCGCCTGCTGCGTGTGGAACGTGCCGGTTTCGCCGGTCATCCCCTGGGTGATGACCTTGGTGTCTTTGTTTACGAGGATGGACATTCAGTCGGTTCCTTGAAGTGTGTTCCCGCGCAGGCGGGAACCTCAGGCTGTGTGGCACAAGGCCGATGGAGGTCCCCGCCTTCGCGGGGACACACGGACTAGGCGAGGCTCGGCTCCAGCCCCTTGCAGGCCACCAGCAGTTCCTCGACCGCGTCGGTCGAAACCTTGAGGTTGGCCTTTTCCTCATCCGAGAGGGCGATTTCGACCACGTCCTCGATGCCGTTCGCGCCGATCACCGCGGGCACGCCGACGTAGAGCCCGTCGAGGCCGTACTTGCCCTCGACGTAGGCCGCGACGGGCAGGATGCGCTTCTGGTCGCCAAGATAGGCTTCGGCCATGGCGATCGCGCTGGTGGCCGGGGCGTAGTAGGCCGAGCCGGTCTTGAGCAGGCCGACGATCTCGCCGCCGCCACCGCGCGTGCGCTTGACGATCTCGTCGAGACGGGCGGCGTCGACGCCCTTGATCTTGGCGAGGTCGTGCACCGGGATGCCGCTGATGGTGGAGTAGCTCAGCACCGGCACCATGGTGTCGCCATGGCCCCCGAGGACGAAGGCGTTCACGTCGCGCACGGACACCCCGAACTCCCACGCGAGGAAAGTGGCGAAGCGCGCGGAGTCGAGCACGCCCGCCATGCCGACCACCTTGTTGTGGGGGAGCCCGGAAAACTCGCGCAGCGCCCAGACCATCGCGTCCAAGGGGTTGGTGATGCAGATCACGAAGGCGTCGGGCGCGTGGTTCCTGATCCCTTCGCCGACCGCCTTCATCACCGACAGGTTGATGCCGAGCAGGTCGTCGCGGCTCATGCCGGGCTTGCGCGGCACGCCGGCGGTGACGATCACCACGTCGGCCCCGGCGATGTCGGCATAGTCGTTGGTGCCCTTGATCGCCGCGTCGAACCCTTCGACCGGGCCGCACTGCGCGAGATCGAGCGCCTTGCCCTGCGGCATCCCCTCGGCGATGTCGAACAGGACGATGTCGCCCATTTCCTTCTTCGCGGCGAGATGGGCGAGCGTGCCGCCGATCATGCCGGCACCGATGAGGGCGATCTTCTTGCGTCCAGCGTTCTGGGCCATAACCGGGATTGATCCTTCCAAGCGCGCGGGACCGAAACGGATGAACCGGATTTGGCGCACACCCACGTCCCGCGAGGAAGCAGCGCCCGGCGAACCCTGCGGCGACTAGGCCCCGCAGGCATCGAATGCAACCGTCAAAAGGTATGACGCGCGGCTTATCTTTGCGAACTGTTCGCAGTCGCAATAACTCGGCGAAGCCGCCCTGTTCAGGCGGTCAGCCGGTTCGGATTGCCTTCGTCGCGTTCCTGCGCCAGCAGCATGGCGGCGAGGTAATCGGGCACCGCGCGGCTGAAGTAGTAGCCCTGTCCCAGGGTACAGCCGGCCTCGCGCACCGCCTGGACCTGGTCCACGGTTTCCAGCCCCTCGGCAACGATCTCCATGTCGAGCTGCGCGCCCATCTCGGCAACGGCATGGATGATCGCCTGGGTCTTGCGCCCGACATCGGGGCCGGAGACGAAGCTGCGGTCGACCTTGATCTTGGAGAAGGGGAACTTGTTGATGTAGCCGAGCGAGGAGTAGCCGGTCCCGAAATCGTCGAGCGCGAAGCGGACCCCCTCCTGCGCCAGCGTCTCGATGAAGAAGGTGGTGCTCTCGCTTTCCTCGAGCAGCACGGTCTCGGTCACTTCGAGCACCAGCCGGTGCGCCGGCAGCCCGGCCTCGCGCAGCGCGTTGCGGATGCCGAGCACCGCGCCGGGGGCATGGATCTGGAGCGGGGAGAGGTTGACCGCGACGCTCACGTCCTCCGGCCACTGCGCCGCCGCGCGCGTCGCCTGCGCGGTGATCCAGTTGCCGAGCGTGACGATCACCCCGGTCTCCTCCGCCACCGGGATGAACTCGGCCGGGCTCAGCTCGCCCTTCTCCGGGTGGAACCAGCGCACCAGCGCCTCGAAGCTGCGGATCCTGCCGCTGGAAAGATCGACGATCGGCTGGAAGAAGATCGACAGCTCGTCCTTCTGGATCGCCGCGCGCAGTTCGGCCTCGATCTCGCGCCGGCGGATCAGGTTGCGGCTCATCCGCTCGTGGAAGAAGCAGGTCTGCCCCCGCCCGCTGGCCTTGGCGTGGTAGAGCGCCAGGTCCGCCGCCTGCATCAGCTTGTCGGCGTCGTCGCCGTCGTCGGGCAGCACCGCCACGCCGAGCGAGGCGCGCACCTCCATCCGGTCGCCGTCGATCCGCACCGGTCGCATGATCTCGGCATGGACCTCGCTGGCGATCCGCACGGCCTCGTGCCGCCCGGCCACTTCGCAGAAGATGACGAACTCGTCGCCGCCGAAGCGGGCGAGCACGGCGTCCGCCGGGCTGACTTCGCGCAGCCGCCGGGCGATCACGCCCAGCAGATGGTCGCCCACCGCATGGCCCATCAGGTCGTTGACTTCCTTGAACCGGTCTAGGTCGATCCAGAACAGCGCCGCCTGCCGGTCGCGCGGCAGCGCCAGCAGCCTTTCCACCAGGTCGTGGTTCAGCCCGGCGCGGTTGGCGAGCCCGGTCACGACATCGGAGCGCGCCAGAATCCGCATCCGCTCGGCCAGCGTCGCATTGGCCTCGGCGGATTGAATGGAGTCGCGCAGCACGCCGAATATGTTGCGTGATATCGACGACTGCGCCGGGATCAGCAGCAATATCGTGATGCCGAGGGCCACAAACCCGATCTTCAGGGTCATGAACGAGGCGATGGCAATCGGCAGGCAGGTCAGCATCAATTGGCCGATCGCAATGGTCGGGCGTCCGGCGTTGCGGGCTGACACGCCGATGCCGTATCCCAGAGCATTGGCAACCATCAGCACCTGAACTTCCGAAGAGCTGCCGACAAGGATCGCGTAGGCAGCCGTGTTGCCCAGAACCAAAGCAAAAGTGAAGGCACCGATTTCGTACGCCAGTTCCAGCTTGGCAGTCGAACTGCCCTCCGAGTCCTTCGAAAGTCGCCGGGCGGCGATGATCCTGGCAGTAGCGACAAGGGCGAGAAGAAAGGCGGCGAACCATAGGCCGGATGACTGGGACACCCACGCAGCAACCCCGGCTGCGGCCACTGTCGTGACCGCGCCGATTACGAGGCTTAATGGTCCGGCATACAATGTGCTCACCAGAGTCCTTCGAACCTGATGGGCAACCGTATCCTCCACGTTACGGCCTGGCAGAAGATCTCTCAGGTTGGGAATGAACCTCGTCCCGCTGCTACGCGCTCGACCTCTAGGGAGAAAGGGTCACAGAGTGGTTAACACAGCGTCTACGGGTTTGAGCGTAGGCGGGACTTTGGTGGAGTGTACGCCGATTCACGGGCGCTTCCGCCAGGCGGCAACGCGGCGTAGCGCCAACGGCTAGGTGCCCGCTTTTGCCAGAAGTGCGTGCGGGTCGATCCCTTCGGAACGCCAGGTTGCGAGCGCCTGCAAGTAATAGGTAGGCTCAGGGATGCAGAGCCTGCGCCGCACTTCCTCAATCGGGAGGGGCAGGAGTTCGCGGATGGGTTGTTCGACGATGCGCTGTGTCAAGCGCCCATGGCGGCGTGCCTGCAAGAAGGCTCGCAGTACCGGCGCCCTGGTCCTGAGTTTCACTTTCATCAGCAGCGTCCCGGCCCAGCCGAGAAACAGGTGTCCGGGGCTCGGGCGCTGGTGAAACAGGAAAGCGAGCACGCATTGTTCACCCAGAGTGTCGCGTCCGTAGCCGGTTAGGACGTGGAGGATGTCATGCGTGTCGCGCAAGCGCTCGTTGTACCATTCGACCCCGTCGTCGAGCCTAACGTTCCCTTGGCGGGTAACATTTGCCTCTTCGATGAGACCGGCAGCCGTCAGACCCTCACGCTCCATGAAGTTGCAATATTCATCCGCGAAGCTGCCCCTGGGCATCTGCCGCAGAGTGGCGTGATCATCGAGAATGTCCGGCAGGTACGCTTCTGACTGATAGATCTGCCGACCTCGATCCGTACCGAGAAAGGCGGCCGCTTCCTCTCCGGCAGATCGCCACGGCAAGGCATCGAGAACGCCGAACAGTTCGTCGGTGCGATCCTTATCCTTCACCAGTATCCGGAAATGCTTCCAAGCCTTGGGAAAATCGAATCTCGGCCGTTGCCTGTCGGGATGCACAAGCGGAAGAACTTCCACCCCTCCGCTGGTGTGCCGGGCGATGGTATCCGAGCCGAAGGTTCCGCCTTCCTCGCCCCCCTTGTCGCTTAGCATGAACGGCGCGGTTGAGCGCGCTTGCGCTGCCGCAGGGTCAGAGTGCGACCTCAGGTCGGGCGACGTTGCCATGCTCCGATATGTGGCACATGCCTAATTTTGTGTCAACAGTTCTTCACCGCCGAAGTCAAGCTGATGAATCGTAGATGAAAAGTAGTCAGAGCTGACAGCGGCGCTCTGCCGTCTCGGCCATGCGCCGGTCGAGGGTGCGGCAGACCCCGAGCCACCACTGGTAGCTGGCGCGGTCGCCGGCGAAGAACGCGCGTTCGGCGCGGCGATAGGAATCGCGCGCAGCGCCCATCCCGTGCTCGGCGAAGTGCCGCAGTGCCGCGTGCAGCAGGCGGTCGTGTTCCTCGCGCCCGTTGTCGTTGGCCGCGCCGGCAGGTTCGCGCCAGGCGAGCACCCGGGCGATCGGCAAGGCGGCGGCGGCGGCAGGGGAGGCGGCGAAGCGCAGGGTCATGCGGGCGGTGTCCGTTCGGGCTGGCGGTGTTCGGGTGCGGCGAGCCTCTAGCAGCGCGCTGGCTAAGGCATGGTTCCGGCGCAGGGTTGACGGCGATTTAACCGTGACCGGCCGGCTACTGCCCGGCGCGCCCGGGCTCGGCGATCCAGCGCCCGGAATTGGCGTATTCGGCCTTGACCCCGCCGCCGTCGGGCAGGTTCTCGGCGGTGAACACGGCATCGCCTCCGCGCTGCTCGACCGCCGGGGCGTAGACGGGGGCGGGTGCGCGGGCGGGCAGGGCGCTGCGGCCCAGCGCCTCGGCCTTGCGCCGCTCCTCCTCGAACACGCGGCCCAGCGCCACCGGGTCGGCGGCGGCGGTGGCGAAGTCGTCGGTCCGGCGCGCGTTGGGCGCTGCCACCGGCTCGCCCCCGACATAGGCCGCCCGGAACGCCTCCGGCCGGCCTGCCGCGCCGCGCCACTTGTAGAACCGGTGCGCGCCGATGGTGCCGATCGGATCGAGGCTGGGGGCCCAGTAGGGGTAGATCCAGATCGTGTGGTAATGGGTGGCAAGGCCGACCGGCTCGTAGACCTCGCCCGCCAGCGCATCGCGCGCGACCATCCGGGCGCGGGCCATGGCGGATACCGAAGGCACCCGGCGCAGCGAGCCGTCGCAGGTGAAGCTGAACTGGCACCCGGTCCTGCGCTCGCTGCCCTGGTAGACGACGCCGCACACGCTGTTGGGGTAGCTCGGGTGCGCCACCCGGTTGAGCACGACCTGCGCCACCGCCCGCTGGCCGCCGATCGATTCGCTCGCCGCCTCGTAGTAGATGGCGGTGGCGAGACAATCGAGCGCGCGGGTCCGGTCGAGGCCGGTCCCGGCGGAGAAGAACGCGCGCGCGGAAGGCCCGGCCGCGTCGCGGATCGCCAGTTCGGCCGCCTCGGCATTGCCGGTGCCGGTCTGGTCGAACAGCACCGCAGGCGCCGCCTCGACATCGTAGGACAGGCGCGCTTCCTGCTCGATGAAGTAGAACGCCGATCCGGGGAAGTTCTGCCCGGCCTGCTCGAACGCCATCGGTGCGGCCATGGCCGGCGCGACAAAGCCGGGCTCTGCCTCCGCCCCCCAGTCGAGCGGGGCCGCCACCGCCGGCACACCGATCGCAGCCGCCAGCGCGAGCAGACGCCGCCCGTGGTGCTTGCCCGCAAACGCCGCGCGCAGCCGCACCGCCAGGCTCTGCCGCGGCGCACGCGGGCGTGGCCCGGCGTGGCTGCGGGGGAGTGCGGCAGGCCGGGCGGGGCGACGGGTCAAGCGGGTTCCTCGAAAGGGGCGAAACGCGCCGGGCGCGTAGCAGGGGCAGGGCAGGCGGGCGAGCGGGCTGGCGGGGCCTGTGCCATAAGGGAACAGCGCTGGGGGCGCGGTTAAGCGGCACGGTCAACACGAGGTTAAGCCCGCGCGGCCTTGCCCCTCCGCGGGGACGCGCCTATGCCGCCGGCGACGTCACGGGTTGTCCGGTGCCGGAAGCATCCGGTGCCGGACCTGAGAGGGAAGGAGGTCCCATTCCTCCGCTGCCCCCGCAACTGTGACCGGGGAGGGCCGCCTCCGAGTGCCACTGTCCCGAGTGTGTCGAGGGATGGGAAGGCGGGGCGGGCCGGCGATCCGGGAGCCAGGAGACCTGCCCGTGCGTGTCGTTCGAGCGGCCGGGCGGGGTGTACCGGGCGCAGATGGAAGAGCGCCTTCGCCGGCGCTCCCTTCCGTTGTGGGCGGCATTCGCACATGGCAGGAGGTTCGATGCACAAGTACTGGATTTCGCTAGGGGCCATGGGCCTCGCCGCTTCTGCGACGGCACAGCAGGCGGACGACGAGGAGATCGTCTTCGCCGACTACCGCGTCGACGAGGCGGCCATCACCGTCACCGCCACCGGCACCCGGATGGAGGTCGCGGCGACCGGCCAGCCGGTCACCGTGCTGGGCGCGGCCGAAATCGCCAGCGTGCAGGGTGCCGACCTCGCCCGCGTGCTCGAGCGGGTGCCCGGCCTGACGGTGAGCCGCAACGGGGGGGCGGGGGGCTTTACCGGGGTGCGTCTGCGCGGGGCGGAGGCGGAACAGACGCTGGTGGTGCTCGACGGGGTGCGGGTGGCCGATCCGGCCGCGCCCGGTGGCGGGTTCGACTTCGGCACTCTCGCCGCGCTCAATTTCGACAAGATCGAGGTGCTGCGCTCGTCCAATTCGACCGTGTGGGGCTCCGACGCCATCGGCGGCGTGGTGGTCGCCACGACCCGCGCGCAAACCGGCCTTGCCGGCAGCGTCGAATATGGCGCGCGCGACACCGCCACCGGAGCGGTCTCGGGCGGCATCGGCGGCGAGCGGGGCTTTCTCGGGGTCTCGGCGGGCTGGTTCCGCACCGACGGGTTCTCCTCCGCCGCGGCCGGCACCGAGGCCGACGGGTTCGTGCAGTGGTCGCTCGGCGGGGACGGACGGCTCTACCTGTCGGACCGGCTGGAGCTGTTCGCCCGCGCCCGCTACGCCGAAGGCGAACTGGAGGTCGACGGGTTTCCCGCCCCCGCCTTCGCTCTCGCCGACACGGCGGAGGTGCAGGACACCCGCCAGTTCCTCGCCAGCGCCGGGGCGGTCCACGACAGCGGGCCGCTGTTCCTCTCCGCCGCCTACAGCCGCGCGGTCACCGAACGCGACAACATCGACCCCGCAAGCGGGCCGACCTTTACCAGCACCGGCACCTCGGACCGCCTGGCGCTGCGCGGCGAATGGCGTCCGATCGGCCCGCTGCTGGTTCATTTCGGGGGCGAGCACGAATGGAGCGGATACCGCACCCTGTTCGATGACGGGCGCAGCACGCGCATCTTCGGGGCCTATGCGCAGCTCGGGATCGAGTATGGCGGGATTTCCGCGCGCGCGGGCGGCCGGTTCGATGACCATGCCCGGTTCGGCACCGCCGTCAGCTTCGGTGGAGACCTGAGCTACGAAATCGCCGGGGGCCTGCGCCTGCGCGCCAGCCTGGGCGAGGGGTTCAAGGCCCCGACCCTGTTCCAGCTCTACAGCGATTTCGGCAACGAGGGGCTGCGCCCGGAAAAGAGCACCAGCTTCGACATCGGGCTGGCGCTGGGCGAGCGGACTCTGTCCGGCCGCCGCTTCCATGCCGCCGCCACCCTGTTCCGCCGCGACAGCGAGGACCGGATCGAGTTCGCCAGCTGCTTCCGGTCGGCCGCGCCGCTGTGCGCCACGCGGCCGTTCGGGTTCTACGCGAACCTCGGCAGCGTGCGGGCCGAGGGCTTCGAACTGGAGCTTGGCGCGCGGCCCGCCGACCGGCTCATCGCGCGCGCGGCCTACGCCTATGTGGAGACGGCCAACCGCACGCCCGGCAGCGCGGAGCGGGGCAACCTGCTCGCGCGCCGGCCGCGCCATGCGCTCACCCTGTCGGCTGACTGGCAGGTGCCCCTGGCCGACCTGACGCTGGGCGCGGACCTGCGGCTGGTCGGCGACAGCTTCGACGACGCCGCCAACACGGTGCGGCTCGACGGGTACGGGATCGTTACCCTGCGTGCCGCCTTGCCGGTCGGCGATCAGGTCGAACTGTTCGGGCGGGTCGAGAACCTGTTCGACGCGCACTACCAGACCGCCGCCGGCTACGCGCAGGCGGGTCGCGGCGCGTTTGTCGGGGCGCGGCTGGCATTGTGAGAGTGGCCCCGCCTTCATCACCGGCGCGCAGGCGCGGGTCCAGAGGAGCCCGGCACCGCTGGTGGCTGTGGCTTCCCGCCTGCGCGGCACTGGCGGGGGGGTGTGTGGAGCACACCGCGCGGCCCGAGGCAGAGGCCCCCACCGTGGTCAGCCTCAACCCGTGCAGCGACGCGATCCTGGCCGAACTGCTGCCGGCAGAGCGCCTGCTCGCCGTGAGCCACTACAGCCACGATCCCGCCGGCACCTCGATGGACCTGGCGCTCGCCCGCAGCTTCCGCGCGACCGGAGGGACGGTGGAGGAGGTTCTGGCGCTCGATCCGGACGTGGTCGTCGGCAGCGCCTTCATGCCGCCGGCCACGCGGGCGGCGCTGGAGGAGCTGGGAGCGCGGGTCGAACTGCTCGGCATCGCGTCGACCGTCGCCGAGAGCCAGGCGCAGGTGCGCGCGCTCGCCGCCGCCGTGGGCGAACCGGAGCGCGGCGAGGCGCTGGCCCGGCGGATGGGCGCGGCCGCGGCCCTGCTGGAGCGGCGGGGCTCAGACGGGCGGATATCCACCGTGCTGTGGCAGCCGGGCGGCATCGTCCCGGGCGAGGCGACGCTGGTCGGCGACCTGATGCGGCGCGCCGGCCTTGCCAGCCACAGCGCCGCGCGCGGGCTGGGCCAGGCCGATTACCTCTCGCTCGAACAGGTGCTGGCCGACCCGCCCGCGCTGCTGCTGGTGGCGGGAAGCGATCGCGCGCAGCACCATCCGGCGCTCGCCGCCCTGCCGCAGACGCGCCGCGAGCGGTTCGACCCCGCGCTGCTCTATTGCGGCGGCCCCAGCGTGATCCGCGCTGCGGCGCGGCTGGGGGCGGTGCGCGGGTCCTTCGAGACGGTGCCCCGGCCTTCGGCCTCGTCCCCTGCTCAGGAGGAACATGGCAGGGAGTTGAAATCTGCTCGTCCCGAGGAGCCTTCGGAGCCGCAGGCTGAAAAGGCATCTCGACGGACATGACCCGCCCGGTCCCGCTGCTCCTGCTGCTCCTCGCGCCGGCCTTCGCGCTCTCGCTGCTCGCCGGGAGGGTGTGGATCGATCCCGCCGCCACCCCCAACGCCGCGCTGATCCTGGCCGAGCTGCGCCTGCCGCGCAGCGTGCTCGCGCTGGTGGTCGGGGCGGGGCTGGGCGCGGCGGGGGCGGCGATGCAGGGCTACCTGCGCAACCCGCTGGCCGATCCGGGCCTGTTCGGGATCGCTCCGATGGCGGCGCTGGGCGCGGTGGCGAGCTTCTGGCTGGGGCTGGAGGCGCGGCCCTGGGCGCTGCCGGTGCTGGCGCTGGCCGGTGCGGGGGCGGGTATGGCGCTGCTCGCGCTGATGGCCGGGCGGACCGCCAGCGGCACCTCGGGCATCGCCCTGTTCACGCTCGCCGGGCTGATGCTCGCCAGCCTCGCGGGCACGCTCACCAGCCTCGCCATCAGCATGGCCCCCAACGCCTTCGCCATGAGCGAGATCGTCACCTGGCTGATGGGCGCGCTGACCGACCGTGGCTGGGGCGAGGTCGGGATCGCCGCGCCGCTGACGCTGGCGGGGCTCGCCTGCCTCACGGCTGCGGCGCGCGGGCTCGATGCGCTCACGCTGGGCGAGGCGGTGGCGCGCTCGCTCGGGGTCGAGCCGCAGCGCCTGCTCGCCTGGCTGGTGCTGGGCGTCGGGCTGACGGTGGGCAGCGGAGTGGCGGTGGCGGGGATCGTCGGCTTCGTCGGCCTGATCGTGCCCCATCTTGTCCGCCCCCTGACCGACCGGCGGCCGAGCCGGCTGATCGTGCCGAGCGCGCTCGCGGGCGCGCTGCTGGTGCTGGTCGCGGACAGCGCGGTGCGGGCGATCCCGTTCGTCACCGAACTGCGCCTGGGCATCGCGCTCAGCCTGGTGGGGGCACCGTTTTTCCTGTGGCTGCTGCTGCGGATGCGGAAGGGGCTGGCGTGATGGCTGCCCTCCCTGGCGAGCTCGGCCTGCAGCCTCGCTCTCCTCAGGACGAACGGGGATAAACCATGAATCCTGTCAACGGAATCGTTCGCCCTGAGGAAGCCCTGATGCCGCAGGCAGAGGGGCTGTCTCGAAGGGGCCTGAAGGCAGAGGGGATTGACCTTGCAGGCCGCCTTTTCGGCGTTTCCGCCACGCTCGAAGCCGGGCGGATCACCGCGATCTGCGGGCCGAACGGGGCGGGCAAGTCGAGCCTGCTGCAATGCCTGGCCGGGCTGATCGTGCCCGATGGCGGCGGCGTCACGCTTGACGGACAGCCGCTGCCGGCGTTCCACCCGCAGCAGCGGGCGCGGGCGATCGGCTACCTGCCGCAGGCGGGCGAAGTGGCGTGGGACGTGGCGGTCCGCAGCCTCGTCGCCCTGGGCCGCCTGCCGCACCGGGACGCGCGCAGCGAACCGGTCGAGGCCGCGCTGGCCGCGCTCGATCTGCTCGGCCTCGCCGGCCGCCCGGTCTCGCGCCTGTCGGGCGGCGAACGGGCGCGGGCGCTGCTGGCGCGGGTCATGGCGGGCGAGCCGCGCTGGATCCTCGCCGACGAGCCGCTGGCCGCGCTCGACCTTGCGCACCAGCTCGCGCTGCTCGGCCACTTGCGGCGGCAGGCGGAGCGGGGCACCGGGGTGGTGCTGGTGCTGCACGACCTTGCGCTGGCGATGAACCACGCCGACCGGGTGCTGGTGCTGGAGCAGGGCCGGCTGGCGGCCGACGGTGCCCCCGACAAGGCGCTTTCGGCGGAGGTCGTCGGGCGGATCTGGGGCGTTCCCGTCCGCTGGCTGGGCGAGCCCGGAGCGCGGGCGCTGGTGGTGTGATGCGTCGGCGGCCTCGCCCGGGCCTCAGTCGCCGCCCGCGAGCAGCCGCGCCTCGGCCTCCTCCATGTAGCGGCGGGTGAGCGGCAGGGCATGGCGCTGGCGGGCGTACTGGATCTGGTAGTTGCACAGGCTGCCCTGCTCGAAGCTGGTCGCCGCCCCCGCCAGATAGAACGTCCACAGGCGGAAGAAGCGCGCGTCGAACAGCGCCTCGATCTCGGCCCGGCGGGCCATGACATTGGCATACCAGGCGCGGATCGTGCGGGCGTAGTGCAGCCGCAGCGTCTCCACGTCGGTCGCGATCAACTGCACCGTCTCGCTCGCGGCGAGGGTTTCGGACAGCGCCGGGATATAGCCGCCGGGGAAGATCCACTTGTCGGTGAAGGCGTCGGTGCGGCCGGGCCCGCCCATGCGGCCAATCGTGTGCAGCAGCATGGTGCCATCGTCCGCCATCATCCGGGCACAGGCGCGGAAGAAGGTCTCGAACTGCGGCACTCCGACGTGTTCGAACATACCGACCGAAACGATCCGGTCGAACACCGCGCCGCGCGCGGCGAGATCGCGGTAGTCGACCAGCTCGAACGTGACGCGGTCGGCCACGCCGGCGGCCTGCGCCCGCTCCTGCGCCAGCGCCAGCTGCTCCGCCGACAGAGTGATGCCGTGCACGCTCGCGCCCGCCCGCCGAGCGAGGAAGATCGCCATCCCGCCCCAGCCGCAGCCGATGTCCAGCACGGTGAGGCCGGGCCGCAGGTTGAGCTTGGCGGCGATGTGGGCCAGCTTCGCCTCCTGCGCCTGCGCCAGCGTCATGTCCGGCCCGAACCGGGCCTCGTCCCACAGCGCGCAGCTGTACTGCATATGCTCGGAATCGAGCATCATGCGGTAGAGATCGTTGCCGATGTCATAGTGGTGGGCGACGTTGCGGCGGCTCGAACCGGGGCGGTTGATGCTGCGAAGCGCGGTCGAGACGCGCCCGGTGATCCGGCGCGGCAGGCTGGGCGGGGCGAGGCTGCGCTTGCCTTCCCACGGCGTGTTCATGCGCGCGAGCGAGACCAGGTCCATCACGTCGCCGCGCTCGATGACCAAGCGCCCGTCCATGTAGGCCTCGCCCACCCCCAGGCGCGGGTCGAGCAGGATGTCGCGCGCCGCCCGCGCATCGGTGAAGCGGATGGCGACCTCGGGAAAGCCGGCGGCTGGCACGCCGAAGCTCCGCCGCGCTCCGCTGGCATGGGTGACGGCGAGGGTGCCCTGCCGGATCAGGCCGGCCAGCAGCTTGTCGACAAGGCGTTCGGCGATGCCCATGGCCCGCGAGACTAACCCGATCGGGCGGACGATGAAAAGGGGCAGGGATGCAGGCCCCCCTCCCGCGCCGAGGCGAGGGAGGGGCACCGATTGCCGCGTCCTACTCGGCTGCCGCTTCCATGATCGGCTCGCCGCTCGGCGCGATCGTGTCGCCGGTCAGGCCGCGCGCCTCGAGCATCGGGGTCACGTCAGGCTGGCGCCCGGCGAAGTTCTCGAACATCTCGAAGTAATCCATCGTCCCGCCCCGGCTCATCACCGTGGCGCGGTAATGGTCGCCGTTGGCCCGCGTCAGCCCGCCGTTGTCGCGGAACCACTTGCGGCTGTCGCGGTCGAGCATCTCGGTCCACAGGTAGCTGTAGTAGCCGGCCGAATAGCCCGAGGGCGAGGAGAAGATGTGGTTGAAGTAGTTGCTGCGATAGCGCGGCGGCACCAGGTCCACCTTCAGCCCCAGCTCCTCCAGCGCGCGCCGCTCGAACGCATCGACATCGGCAGCGGTCCTGATCTTCGCCGCTTCCTCGGCCGAGAGCGCGTGCCACTTCATGTCGAGCAGCGCGGCCGCGACTACCTCGCCGAAATCGTAACCCTGGTTGAACTTGCTCGCCGCGTCGATCTTCTCGATCAGCTCGGCGGGGATGGTCTCGCCGGTCTTGTAGTGCTTGGCGTAGTTGGCCAGGATCGAGGGCCAGGTGGCCCACATCTCGTTCACCTGGCTGGGGTATTCCACGAAGTCGCGCGCGGTCGCGGTGCCCGAGAGGCTGGCGTACTGCTGGTCGGCGAACAGCCCGTGCAGTGCATGGCCGAACTCGTGGAACAGCGTGTTGACATTGTCGAAGCTGACCAGCTGGACCTCGCCCTCGGCCGCCTTGGGGATGTTGAGCACGTTGTAGATCACCGGCTTCGTCCCGTAGAGATGGCTCTGGTCGACGAAGTTGCCCATCCACGCCCCGCCGCGCTTGCTGGGCCGCTGGAACGGGTCGAAGTAGAAGATCGCCAGCTCGCTCCCGTCGCGGTCGAACACCGACCAGGTGGTCACGTCCGGGTGATAGACCGGCAGGTCGGTGCGCTTCCTGAAGGTCAGCCCGTAGAGCTGGTTGGCGGCATGGAACACGCCGTCTTCCAGCACCTTGTCGAGCTGGAAGTACTCCATCACCTTGTCCTCATCGAGCTGGTAGCGTTCCGCCTTGACCTTGTTGGCATAGCGGTACCAGTCCCACGGCTCGACCGTGTGGTTGCCGCCCTCGGCCGCGATCATCTGGTTGAGCAGCGCCGCCTCGCGCTCCTGCGTCGCGGCAAGCGCGGGGACCATCCGGGTCATGAACCCGATCGCGGTCTCCGGCTTCTTCGCCATCCGGTCGACCAGGGCATAGCTGCCCCAGCTGTCGTGCCCGAACAGCGCCGCCTTCTGCGCGCGCAGGTTGACGATGCGCGCGATCAGCTCGCGGGTGTCGTTCTTGTCCCCCTGCTCCGCGCGGGTCAGCGAAAGCTTGAGCAGCTTCTCGCGCACATCGCGGTTTTCGAGGCTGGGCAGGAGCGGCTGCTGCGTGGTGTTCTGCAGCGCGATCACATACTTGCCCGGCATCCCGCGCTCCACCGCCAGCTTGGCCGCGGCGTCGATATCGGCCTGCGACAGGCCGGCGAGCTCCGCCGCGCTGTCGACCACCAGGGCGTTGGCGACGGTCGCCGCGCGCACCCGCTGGCTGAACTCGGTCGTCACCTTCGACAGCTCGGCGTTGATCGCCTTGACCTGCTCCTTCTCGGCATCGGTCAGCTGCGCGCCGGCGTTGACCATGCCTTCGTAGGTCTCCTCCAGCAGCTTGGCCTGCTCGGGCGTGAGCGAGAGCGCGGCGCGGTTGTCCCACACCTGCTTCACGCGGGCGAACAGCACCGGGTCGAGCGTGATCGCATCGCCGTGCTGCGACAGCTTCGGCCCGATCACGGTCTGCGTGTCGTCGAGCGTGTCGTTGGTGTTGGCCCCGGTCAGGGCGAAGAACATCGTCGCCACCCGGCCGAGCATCCGGCCCGAGGTTTCCAGCGCCACGATCGTGTTCTCGAACGTCGGCGCTTCCGGGTTGGCCTTGATCCGGGCGATCTCGGCATCGTGGATCGCCATCGCCTTCTCGAATGCCGGCAGGTAGGCCGCGTCCGGCACCTTGGTGAAATCGGGCGCGCGGAACGGCAGCACGCTGTCGTTGGCGAAGTAGGCGATCGTCCTGTCGAGCGCGTCACCCGAAAGCGCGGCGGAGGAAGCGGCGGGCGCGGGTGCGGCGGGCGCGTTCTGGGCCATGGCGGTCTCCGGCAGAAGGGCAAGGGCAACAACCAACGCGCCGGTGGCGGCAGCGATCATCAGGCGGGATTTCATGCGTGATCCTCTCAGACGGGAAGGGCGGCGCGCAAAGGCGCCAGTGAACCCTGGCTATAGCAGGCCGTGCTTGAACCTGAGATTGATTGCAAATGCAACCGGGCTAGTGCGCAGCGCGCTCGCGGCTTGCCTTCGACCGTGCCCCGCGCCAGAACAGTCCCGGTGTTCGAGGGGCGCAGATGACCAACAGACTCTATTTCGGGGACAACCTGCACGTCCTGCGCGAACATATCGCGGCCGAGAGCGTCGATCTGGTCTATCTCGACCCGCCGTTCAATTCGAACGCCAATTACAACGTGCTGTTCAAGTCCCCCGAAGGCGCGGACAGCGACGCGCAGATCGAGGCGTTCGAGGATACCTGGCACTGGAACGACAAGGCCGAGGACGCCTTCGACGAGGTGATGCGCAGCGGCAATTCGGACGCCTTCGAACTGCTGCGGGCGATGCGGGCCTTTCTGGGCGACAACGACATGATGGCTTGAGCAAGCTCTCGAAGCGAGCTCTGACACCACTCACCACCAACATCACCAAAAAGATTTGCAAGCATGGCCAGATGCACAGTCACCGATCTCGATAAGGACACGGTCGATTAGTCGCACCGGATATTCAGTGCTCACCCGAGATTCTTGCCCACCCCAGTGCAAAAGACTCATCGGTGGATTCGAATGATTCACTCCCCATATTTTTCTTCACAGATTCAATTTGGGGCTTGCCGGCCGCGCGACTCAAGCTTGGTCCACGCGTCGCGGGCCTTTTGCGGTTTGCCGGACCGGGCAGATGGTAACCGAGTGCTTAATCGGACGTTGACGAGATTCTGCGGCTGATTCATCATCTAGTGGTTCGGCGCAAATCGGACCCCTTTGCGCTGTGTGGCTAAGGTTGTGGATCAGTCGTGATAGAACAGAATCGGAACTTGTCCTTTTGACGTTGTATCTCGGCTGAAACATGATCGACCTAGTTCGACGCAAGTCGAACACCTTGGGCTACTGCGCTGGCTTCCAAATCAGTGCGGGGAACGGGGAGCGCTAGATGACCAGTCCCGCTCTCCTTCCAAAAGAGAGTGCGCGCCGCTCCCCGTTCCTGCCCTTGATGCTTGACAATGAATCTAAACTCAACCCACCTCGGCGCGATTAATTTAGATAGCTGGGTTTGAAGCGCTGAAATCCGCCATTCGTTGTAGTGGATATTTTTTCAGGTTCGGGAGGCTTGGTCGCTAAAGCCGAATGGTTGCGCTGATGGTGCGCATTGAAGTAACCACCTCGCCATCGGCCTGATCGAGAAGCGCATGAAGGATGCCTTCCCCGCGCTCGCCTTCGAGGTCGTCGGGCGGCCACAGGATTTGCAATCGGCCCTCGACTTGGCCGCCCGTGACAAGCACCAGTTCGAGCTGTGGGCCTTGTCCGTGGTCGAGGCGCAGCCGTGGAAGGGCGGGCGCAAGGGCGCGGATGGCGGGATCGACGGGATCATCTACTTCAAGCCCGACGGCAAGCGCACCGAGCGCGCCATCGTCGAGGTCAAGGGCGGGGCCACCGGGGTGAAGGACATCGGCCGGCTGGCCCAGGTGATGGAGCGCGAGCGCGCACCCTTCGGCGTGCTGCTGACCGCGCAACTGCCCTCCCGCGCGATGGAGCGCGATGCGGCAGCGGTCGGCCTGTGGGAGAACGAGCACACCGGCCGCAAGCACCCGCGCCTGCAGATCATCACGCTGGCCGAACTGTTCAGCGGCAAGCGCCCGGATATCCCGTGGGTCGACACCAGCATCGCCAGAAGCGCGAAGCGCGAGGACACGGGCAAGCAGGGCAAGCTGCTCTAGGATCCGGTCGCCGAACACCCACCCCAACCCCGATACCTGCCCCGGCGCAGGCCGGGGTCAAGGGAGGGGCTTTATGGTACGTAACGCGGCCCCCCTCCCCATGGGGAGGGGATGGGGGTGGGGGTTCGGCGCTGGCGGAGGGGGCTGAGCACCCACCCCAACCCCGATACCTGCCCCGGCGCAGGCCGGGGTCAAGGGAGGGGC
>ERZ1066121.503-NODE-503-length-35671-cov-6.728156_pt1 | contig 35671 bp, 32 predicted proteins | sample MGYA00382768_ERZ1066121 | MGnify/ENA primary metagenome ERZ1066121 (study PRJEB33369, sample SAMEA5778351) | biofilm metagenome | biome: Industrial cooling water; feature: Water cooling tower basin; material: Biofilm | place: United Arab Emirates | collected...
AACGGCGCGGCGGGCAAGTCGATCAAGCTGCTGGTCCGCGCGTCGGATGGTGCGGCGTCGACCATCGCGGAAAGCCCCGCTTTTGGTCCTGTTGCTCCAGCGGGCGACACGTTCATCCTTGGCCTTGCATTCGGGACCGGTCAGCCTGAAACGCCCTATCCCTGGACGGGCCTGTCCATCACGACCACCGACCAGGCACAGTATCCGCAAACCAACCCCAACAACGCGGCGATCGGTGCGGTGCTGGGCGGGACGCCCGACCTCAAGTACGGCTGGGGTGGCGCATCGGCCAGCGTTATCACCTACCAAACCAGTCCGGGGGAGCCGCGCCGTAAAGCGCGGCTGGCATCAAACCTCGCGAATACGCAGGATTTCTTGCAGATCGACCTGCCATCGACCGGCGTTTATCGTGTTTACATGGGCTTCGGCTCTCTCGCTGGCACGTCAAACCCGAACATCGGGATTTGGCAGGGTATTATCGGCGTTGGCTCAACGTCGCGTCACCAGATGGGGCCGGTCGCCTGCACCGCGTCGCAAGTGTGCGACGTCATGGGCAATGTCACCAATCTTGCGGCCTGGCAGGCCGTCGACGCGGTGCAGTGTGGGCAATTCGTCGAGGTGACCGTGGACAATACGCGCGCGCTGGCGCTGTGCATCGCCCGCTCGACCAACGCCAGTGCCTCGACCCCGACGCTCAACTGCGTCGCCGTATTCCGAAAGGCTTGATCCGATGCCCAACCCTTTCAATGTTTCGGGAGCCTATCGCCCCGTATCTGTCAGCACGGTTGATCAATTCAACACCGCGCGCGGTGCCGCGCGTTCTGGCGACGTCATCATTCCGACGGGCGACCTTGGCCCGCTGGTCATCAGCGTGTCGGCCAGCCTCAAGCCGCCCGGCGTGACGTTCATCTTTCCCGCAACGCAGAAGTTCAAGGTGGTGGCCAACGCGCAAAATGCCAATGCCCATTTTATCGGGGGCATTATGACTGCTGGAGCTGGCAACGCCGAGGATTATGGTTGGGGCAGCGCCGCCGATGGCTATGGCGCCGACCTCAACAATTCATCGTGCCTGTCGTTCCGAGGCATGAAGATTTCAAACAGCGCCAAGGGCGTGACGGCGACCGGCGCGAGCCGCCTGCACTTCTCCCAAATCTTGCTAGAGGAGCAGGGCGACGGGTGGGATATGTCGGCCTGTTCGCGCATGCTGTTCGATGACATCTATTGCCGTGACACGGTCAAGCAATTCACCACGGTGATTTACAGCGACGGCCGCGCGCCACAATATGGGGTGTCGATCGTCAATCCGCCGAACGGCGGCGTCGGCATGGACGTGCTGCACCCCGACATTCATCAGATCCGCGACACGGCGACCGATCTGATCATCAACAATGTCGATGCGGTCGCCGACAGCCAAGGCATCATCAACGCATCGCAGGGCGCGAACCCTGCGTGGTGGGACCGCGCGCGGATAACCAACTGCAACCTGCGCACAACTTATGTGCACACGCTGGTATTGGAGGGGCGGAACATCCTTGCCACCGACAATATCATCGGGGCGCACCCTACGCTGCCGCAGCTGGGTACGCCGCGCGTCAGCATCTATCGCAACCCCAACCCTGCCGGGCCGATCCAGGTGGGCCGCAATCAGATGCTCAACGGTGCTGTGCAGCTGGGCACTGCCCCAGACCTCAACTTCGCCTCGCCGACTGTCATGGGTGACGCTGGTGTGCTGGCTCCGCAGACGCCAGGGCTAAACTTTCCGAGCTGGCTGCCTGTGCCGCAGCGCCCGGCTTATGTTCCGTGGACCTCCCCCCCGCTGTTCCGTTTCGGCGCGGGGCGCGCAGTTGTCCGCGCAGGAGCGATCCAGCCCGCCAACGTCACGATCAATGTCGGCGAGTGGATTTACGCCACACGCGGCGGGCTCAAGGGATATGACGCGACTACGGTCTATGAGTGGGAGTGGCGGCGCGACAACACGGCCAATGTCCGTGACGGGGTGCTGGTCGGCACCGGCCCTGTGTACCAGGCCCAGGCGGGTGAGATTGGTACTGCGCGCCTCTCAACATGGATACGGGCATCGAACAGCTACGGCTGGTCCGATTGGGTGATGAGCAACTTCATCAACGTGGCGGCATGATGAGGTCGAGCATGAAAACCCTCATCGAAAAGCTGGCAATCCGCGAGTTCTGGATGTTCACGATTGCAGGCGTGTCGTTGCTCGTTGTCGGCCTGATCGGGTGGCGGGTTGCCGCTCATGGCGTTCCGGAGGGCGCGGGCGAAGTCCTGACGGCCATCGTGACCGGGCTGCTGCTGCGCATCGGCGACGTGATCAACGCCATCCGCGCGCTGTGGCGGGTGAGCCAGGAGGGCGTCGAAGCCGGGCCGTCACATAAAGCCGACGAGGAGATGGTCTGATGCCGCCGATTCTTTTGTGGATGCTCGCGAAGGGTAAGGCGCTTGGAGGCGTCCTGACGGCACTGTGGCGCTGGCTGTGGGCCAACCCATGGCGATGGTCGCTCATCGTCGTGGCGGCGCTGTGCTGGCGTCTGTGGGCGATTGATGCCGATCGCGACAGCTGGCGCGCCAAGCACGGCGCACTTGTCGCTGAAGGTGAGCGTATCGATCGTCAGAACAAGACGGCCGGGGCCGCCGGTGTCGCGGCTGCATCCATCAGGAAAGGCGAAATCAATGCAGGAAACGAACGTGCGCGCACTGCCGCGGCTGGCAGCGACGATCCTCTTGCCGCTGGCTTTGACAGCCTGCGGGCCGAAGGTGATCGTGCGGCCGGCCCTTCCGCCCGCTGAATTGCTCAGCTGTGCCGGTGAACCGATTGCGCCCGCGCTGCCCGGCCGGGACAAGCAGGAGGAACGCGACGCGCTGACGCTTGCATATGTGCTCGCCATGCGCGCAGCGTGGGGAGACTGCGCTGCGAAAGTTCACGGCGTCGCCGCATGGGCTGGGGGCATGACGGGTCAGCAAATACATTTGCAAGACCCGTGATTGATCCTTATAGGATCACTTGTCACCCCTTGTGACGGCCACTCCCGGCTAAATTGCCCGCTTCGGCTTTGGTCGAGGCGGGCCTTCTTTTATTCATTGTCCTATTGCGACAAACTGGATATGAGAAATGATCATTCAGGGGGTGGCTGTGGGCATGTACATGACTGGCAATTACCGCGCCGAAGAGCCCTACAAGATATCCGGTTTTGGTGGCATCGGAAGCGGCAGCAACATGAGCGTTGCACCGGGCGCACTCGGAACGCCATCAGGGTCGCAACCCGTTCCTGCGGCGGCGCAAGTAGCGAGTTCATTTTCGGCACCTTCCACGACATCAGCGGCAGGAAACGCATCCGACATTGCGGCGCGAATTACGCAGCTAACATCAAAGGACAGTGACTGGATGCGCTCTGCGCGCACCGAGGGCCTGAAACAGGCGAACCGGCGAGGGCTTGCCAATTCTTCGATCGGTATTGGCGCGGCGCGCCGCGAGGCAATCTCTGCTGCCGCCCCGATTGCCAGCCAGGAAAGCCAGCAAGCTATGCAGCAGGACATTTCCCGTTCGCAAATCGCTGCTCAGGAGCGCGGTCAGTTGCTCGACGCCTTCACGCAACAAGTTGCGGGCTATCAGAGCTCTCTGTCCAACACCCTCAACAATGACAAGATTCCCGCAGCATCTCGATCGGCAGTGCAGCAATCGCTGCGCGATCAACTGACCTATGGGCTTAACTGGATGCAGAATCTGTACGGCGTCCGAGTTCCAAACACATGATGCGTTCTGCCCGCTTCGTCGACGTGCCGCGTCTGGTTGATCTGCTGGTCGAGCAGCATGCGCAGTCTTCCTATGTTGGGCAGGTGTCGGTCGACAAAGACTATAGTCGCAAATTGCTTGCTTCCTGGATCCATCGACACGGTGGGGTCCACCATGGGGCAACGTGCGTGAATGTCGCGGTCGATGATCAAGACCAGCCCATCGGCTTTTGTGCAGGGCTGCTGGAGCGAGTTTATCTGATCGGCGATAAGTTGATGGCGCAGGACGCCTTTTTGGTCATGTCGCGTGGGGCCGGACCGAAGGCGCTACTCTCGCTTGTGGACGCCTATATCTTGTGGGCATCGACGAGTCCCAAGGTGATCGAGATATTCCTGTCGCACACGTCTGCGATTGATGGAGCCGATCGGATGGAGCGGCTTATCCGCCGCAAAGGTTTCGCGCCATTTGGTCGAAGCTACCGGCTGGCAGTGCCACATGTTCAACCACAGAGGATCGCGGCGTAATGTCTGGCATCATCAAGTCTGTCGGTAAGGCATTCAAAAAAGTCACGAAGGTCGTGAAGAAGGTAGCCCTTCCAGCGCTTGCTATAGGCGCTGTGGTGCTTACCGGCGGCGCGGCGTTGGGCGCACTGCCATCAATCGGTGCACTAGGCGCAAAGCTGGGACTTAGCGCAGGTCTCACCAGCATATTGAGTACGGCCGCCAGCGGCGCGACATTCGGAGCCGTCGGCTCACTTTTGATGGGGAAAAACCCCATTAAGGGAGCCACGACGGGCCTGTTGATTGGTGGCCTTACGGGGGGGATTGGCGCAATCGGGGCTGCGCCAGCTGCATCAGCTGGCCAAGCGGCGGCTGGAACGGCCACATCTATTGGTGGGGCAGCTGCAAAAGCGGCGGCCAATGCGGCCTCTGGCGCGGTGTCACCTGCGATCGCTGCCGCTCCTCAGGCGATTGGCCGGGCAATGTCGAACGTCGGCGGCATTGGTTCAGCGTCCCCTACGGTCGCCGCGCTCACACCAGCGGGCGTCGCTGCCGCACCGACAGTCGCTGCGGTCAACGCGACCGGTGCTACCGCATCCGGCGGAGGTCTTCTTGGCTTCTTGAATCGAAACCCATTGCTTGCCTCCGGCCTCATTCAAGGCATTGGCAGCGGTATGGTCGCGGGTGAGCAGGCCAAAGAGGCCCGCCGTGCCCGCGAGCAGGTTGAGGCAAACTATGGCGATATGTCAGCGTTGTTCCGGTTGCCCGATGGTCAACAGGCTTCGGGGCAGGATGCCTCTGCGCGATATGACGGGGCGGTTTACGGCAAGGTTCGATACGACCCGCAGACGGGTCGCGTAGTGCAAAGGGCATAGGGCGATGGAGAATCCCACACCAATGGTGCAGCCTGAGCAGAAGGCTGCGAATATGCCGCCTGCGACTGACAGCGCGGACGTGTCGCCAGAAGAGCAGGCAATCTATGACATGATGGTGCGAGAAGCGCTTGGCATCATCTATCCGGAAGATGATCCGGGCAACGCCCGCCCACAAATTTTGGAAAACTTGCGCGGCGAGTTCGACCAGCAGGTCATGCAGATGTTTGCCCAGGCCGAGCCCCCGGTGCAGCAAACGGCGCAGGACGCACTGGCCGTCACGGCTGTCATTCTTACAATGATGGTCGAGGCCATGCTTGCCCAGAAGGGTACGGACGTAGCTGACGACGTGGCATTTTATGCGGGGGCTGAAATCATCGAATTGTTGGTCGAGCTGGCAGAGACGGTCGGCATTGCAGATTTCCAACAGAATGAGGTCGACGATATCGCTTTGCGCGCCATGGACCTCTATCGAATGGCTAGCCCGCGCGTGGACACCGAAGCTCTGACTGCCGAGTTTGAGGAAATCATTGCGGCAGGCGAGGCGGGAAAGCTGAACGACCTGCTGCCAGGCGCTGAGCAATATGCGCAGTCGCGAGGGGGTGCCTGATGGGCAGCATGGGTTATATTATTGGCGGCGCGATGCAGGGAATTGGCGGTGCGTTGCAGCAGCAGACCATTCAGGACGCGGAAGAGAGGCGTCAGATTGCGCTAGAGAACATGCGGCAGCAGAACCAGCAGACCAACATGCGCATGCAGGCTCAGTTGAACGACGAGAACGCTGCGAATTCCGATGCTCGCAGCGATTTTTATGATGCACGCAAGACCGCGCGGACCGCCACCGTTGACGAGACCCGCGACAAGCGCAAGTTTGGCTACGACGTCGAGATGAAGAAAATCGAGTTTACCAATGATTTGGCTCGGTCGAAACTCGACAGCGCACTGGCTATGGGGCGCGATGCTGCATCGGCACGGCTCAAGGCGCAGATCGAACGCGGCGAAATCCGGCAGATCGTGGAAGGCGGTGACGGTCAATATTACGCCATTCGAGGCGATGGCGCCCGTCAGGCAACCGGGGTCAGAACGCCCGTTGAAAAGCCTGACGAGCAATTCACGCTTCCGAACCGACCCGGCGTCGGCATTGGTTCCGGAGCTACTACCGCACCCGTTGAAAAAGCTGCGCCCGCTCCTGCTCCGGCGAAGGTTCCGCCAAAGCCCGCTGCCGCAAAACCCGCACCGGCCAAACCCGGTTCGCGCGGCACCGTTACCATGTCAGAAATCGACGCTTGGGCCAAAAAGAGGGGTTTGTCGCGCGCCGAGGCTATGCGCTTTGCTGAAAGCGAGGGACTGTCGATTCAAAAGGCAGCGCCGACAAAGAAACCGGCAACTCAAACAGTGTCCGCGCGCGATAAGCGCTGGGCAGATGCTTACCGGCAGAACGGCGGGTGAGCCAGCTTCTCGACGAGGCATGGGAACGCCGCCAGCGCAGCAATAAGCCAAAGACCGGGCTGGAGGCGCTGGACGAGGCGTGGGAGCGCCGTCAGTCCGAAGAGGACGAAGCGCCCAGCCTGCTTGACGTTGCGCGAGGTGTCGTTTCGCGCACGATCACTGGTGGCCCCAACAGTCTGCTTCTGAACGTCGGCCGCGGCATTGACGAATATCGCCAAGGCCGCGCGACGAGCGGACGGCAGGAGCTAGACGCTGCCGTTGACGAGGGTTTCCTTGACCGCGCCGGTTCATTGCTGGAGCGCGGCACCTCGTCGCTGGACGCTGGCATCACCACCTCGATCGGCACGGTAACCGGCGCGCCTCGAAGCAACGATCGCGCACGGCGTCAGGCCGAGCTGGCCCAAGCAGACGTCGAAGGCAGCACGTCCTGGGAGGATTTGAAAGCGCGACCAGGTATTGGCGCGCTGGGCAGCTATATTCTCGACACGGGTATTGAGAGCCTGCCGTCGATGGCCGCAGCTGCCATCCCTTATGTTGGCATCCCAACGCTCGCCACTGCAGGCACGGGCAATATCGCGCGCGGCCGCGCCGAAGCCAATGGCGGAACAGACCCGACGCTCGGCGATCTGGCCGTTGCCGCGCCTTTTGGGATTGGCGCGGCCGTGCTGGAGCGCACCGGCGTCATGGGGATATTGGAGGCCACCGGCAAAACGGCTGGTTCCCGAATCCTGCGCGCCGCCGGTCAGGAAGCGCTCACCGAGGCGGGGCAAGGCGCGCTGGAATATACCGGCAGCCGCATCGCCACCGAACAAGGCATGGATGCCACAGAGCTGCTCGACCAGACCGCTGCAGGCGTTATCGGCGGCGCAGGCGTTGGTGGCGGGCTGCGCGGCGGCATTGAGGTGACAACCGCTGCAGGGCGTGCCGTCGAGAGCCGCCTGACTGGCCGCCCGATCCCCAAAGGCGTGCGCGAGCAGGTGCTCGAACAGAGTGCGCAGCTGACGCCCGAAGATGACGCCAGCCCGCTTTCGAATGACATATTGGCTGCGGGTCGTGGCGTTATGGCCGAAACCGACGGCAACAACGCAGCCTCGGCGGTTCTGGGCAAGGCTGGTTTGCCCGCAGTGGGACAGCGCGTCACGGTGCGCTACCCTGATGGCCGTACCACGACCGGTACTATTGCCGACGCCTTTGTAACCGATGCTGGCGAGGCGGGCACCGACACCGGCGTCAAGATCGACATGGACGACGGGTCAACGCTGGACGAGCACCTTTCGACGCTGGGCGACGCAGGGGTAACCATTGCGCCAGCTGACCCGGGCAGCCTTATGGCGGCAGCGGACGCGATCGACGCGCAGCTGGCAACCCCGGCCGCGAGCGCGCCAGTAGTGGATTCCCAAACAGTTATCGACGTCACCCCGACGCCGCGATCACAAAATGCGGGACAGCCTGCTTCGGGCTTTTCGCTGGACGAGTATAAGCGGCGCAACCGTGTAGCCGAAAGCGGCGGCAACGATAGGGCAAAGGCCGGGACATCAAGCGCGAGCGGGCGCTACCAGTTCGTCAAAGGTACCTTCGTGTCGTACCACCGCAAGGTTTATGGCTCGTCGACCGCGCAGGCCGAGGCGGCATGGTCCAACCAGCGCTTCGATCCGAAAGTGCAAGAAGCGTTGATGGATGCGCTAACCGCCGACAATGTGCGCGCTGTGCGCGCGGCAGGCGCAGAGGTCACCAACGCCAATGTCTATCTTGCGCATTTTGCTGGTCCTGCGGGCGCAAAGGCGTTGTTGCAAGCGGCGCCCGGCACACCGGTTGAGCGATTGCTAGGGGCAGACCAGATTGCAGCCAACAAGTCTATCCTCGCTGGTAAGACGGCAGGCCAGGTGCTGGCATGGGCGGCGCGTAAGATGGGCGGTCCCGCTGGGGCTTCACTTGATGAAAACACGGCTTCACTTGATGAAGTCGACGCGCAATCCAGTGATGATCGCACCGCGCCCGAGGGCTTCGCTGCTGCGACTGTTGGGCCGGTCGAGCTTGACGGCGATCTGCGCGGTGAACCAATCGACAAAGAGTGGGTGCGCTTTACCAGCCAGTCCGGTTCGCTGGGCATCCCTCGCGCTCAAATGCCGCAAATCGCTGCTGAAAATCGTGGCGCGATGGTCAACTTCCTCAATGCGCGCGGCATATCGCACGACAGGCAGACTGTTCGTTCCGACAGCCTTAAGCCCACGCAAGCTGAGTTCTCCCTCGACAAGGTTGAGAAGGCCAAGCAGTTCACCGGCGGCGACCGCTCCATCCTGGTATCGAGCGACGATCATGTGATCGACGGCCATCACCAGTGGCTGGCAAAGCGCGACGCAGGCGAAGACGTCCGTGTGATCCGCTTGAACGCAACCGCAGCCGAACTGCTGGACACCATCGCCGAGTTCCCCAGCGCGTCGACCGATACGGCTTCACCGGGCGGTCAGGAAGCCGCCAGCGGCCCGACGTTCGAGGACACGCCCTCGGGCAAGGGCTTCGCCATCAAAGGCATGACCGAGGCGCAGGCGCGCGCGATTGAGGCCCGTCTGCCCAATGCGCGCTCCGTGCGCCGCGCCGATGGGGCGATGGTCTATTCCAAGAAATATGAGGGCGACCTGCGCGCGCTTCTAGTGGCGCAGGTGGACGCCGAGCCGAGCACACGCGTGCCTGACCCTGACACCCAAGACGTGCTCGCTGTTGTCGATTCGAATAATCAGGTGCGCAATTCCCGCGCGCCAGTAGCCGAGCGCGAGGCGTTCCGACAGGGGGCATCCTTCCAGCTGGGCCTTGCGCGCGCCGAGGATGAAAAGACCAAGAGTGCCGCCACCCAGCATAACGAGCAATTTCGCGCCGGCATGACAGCGGCGAAAGCAGAATTGAAGCGGCGCACAAATCGTGCTGCTGACAACGAGCCCGCGCCGACGCCTGCATTTACCAGCGATCCCGAAAGCCTGATTGCCCCAATGTCCGACGAAACGGTCGATCGTGTTGCGGGCATTTTGGGAATAGGAACTCCCAAGAGGACGACTCGCTCACAGAATACCGACGGGCCGCAGGACGGTGGCGTCGCTTCCACTGTCAAGGCCCCGAAGGAAGGTGGACCAGAGGCCATCTCCGATGACAGCGCCGCGTCTGCGGGCGGCGTTGTTACCCCCTCCTCCAATCGCCTTGTCACTGACGAGCGCGCCGCCGAACTGCGCGAGCGCCTGAAAGCCAAGCTCAACCCTGGCCGCATCAATTCCGGGATCGATCCTGAGATCATCGCCATCGGCACCGAACTTGCGGTGTATCATATCGAAAAGGGTGCGCGCCGCTTCACTGCTTTCGCAAATGCGGTCGCCTCGGACCTTGGCATGGCGGTGCGCGATTTGCGCCTTTATCTGCGCGGCTGGTACAATGGCGCGCGCGACATGATGGAGGATGCAGGTGAGAGCGTCGCGGGCATGGACACTCCCGACGAGGTCGCCAAGTCGATGCGGACGCTGGAAAGCTGGGCCGATGCAGCACCCGTGACAGACCCGCCAAGTTCTGCTACGAGCATGCCCGATGGAGTTCAAAGCGCCCTATCTCCAAGCAATGGCGGAGCAGGCACCGGCGATGCTCAAGGAGCTTCGGGTGACCGGCGCGCTGAACGCGCATCTCGACCGGAAGGCCAAGGAAGCGGCGCAGATGTTCGACAGTCTGACCAAGGGCGCGGCGACGCTGCCGAGCGGGGTGGTGGCCGATCCGGTGCTGCGCCAGAGCGCGGAGCGGCAGGTTCTAGAGACGCTGATCGAGTTCCAGCCACCAAGCGACAAGACGCCCGAAGCCGTGAAGCGGGTGTAAACCACAGCATTGAGCCAGGGTCGCTCGACGAGGACCGTTCACCTGCGCGCAAGGCTTCTGACAATATCCGTGCCATCGAGATTGCCAAGCAGTTGGCCGAGGAAGGCCGTGCTGCAACAACAGAAGAGCGCGCGGCGCTGGCGCGCTATGTCGGCTGGGGCGGCCTCAAGAACGCCTTTGCCGACGGCGACGGGCGCTATGGCAAGGGGTTCGAGGATACTGGTCCGCGCCTGCGCCAGATCCTGACCGACGAGGAGTATGAGACCGCGCGCCGGTCAATCCAGTATGCTCACTACACCTCGGAGACCATTGTCCGCTCCATGTGGAACGCGGCACAGCGCCTAGGCTTTAGCGGCGGCACAGTATTTGAACCGGGCATGGGCGTAGGCAATTTCGCTGGCATGATGCCTGAGGCCATGCGCGCGAGCTCGCGCTACAGCGGCATCGAATATGACCATATCACCGCGCTGATCGCCAAAGGTCTCTATCCCAAGTGGGACGTGAAGCAGGCCGATTTCACGGCCATGTCGCTGCCGCCTGACACCTATGATCTGGTGATCGGCAATCCGCCCTTCTCCGAAACCGTCGTTGCGGCTGACCCCGCCTACAAAGGGTTCATGCTGCACGACTATTTCTTCGTGAAATCGCTGGACGCGGTGCGCCCTGGTGGCTTGCTCATGTTCATAAGTTCGGCCGGCACCATGAACAAGGTCGATGCCAAGGCACGCGAGCGCATGGCCGAGCGCGCCGATCTGGTTGGTGCTATTCGCTTGCCCGGTGATGCCTTTGCGCAGAACGCCGGAACCAGTGTCACCACCGACATTGTCATCCTGCGCAAGCGGCTGGCGGGCGATCCTGTTGGCGCTGCGACATGGACCGAAGCCGTGCGCCGCACCCTGCCAGCACGCGACGGCGGCACGCACACCGGCAATGTCAGCCGCTATTTCAGCGACAATCCCGATATGGTGCTTGGCGAGGAAGGGTTCTTTGACAAGCTGGTCGCGGGCGTGCGCTATGCCGTGCGGGCAAAGCCGGGGGTTGACCTCAAAGCCGCGCTGGATGGCGCGGTAGCGCGCCTGCCGGTTGGCCTGGTGACGCCGCGCAGTGATGCCGCTGTCAGCCCCACTGCACCCGTGCAAGCCGAATATGACCATGGCGAGCGCAAGGCTGGTTCGTTCTACGTCTCCGACGCTGGCGCGCTTATGCAGGTCGATGCCTATGGGCGTGGAGTCGAGGTCGCGCGGCGCGGTAAAGGTGTGACTGGGGGGTACACCGACGCACAGATCGAGCGCATCAAGGCACTGGTCCCTATCCGCGATGCGCTGCGCAGCATTTTTGGAGCTGAGTTGTCCGGCAAGCCTGCAACCGAGGCGCGCGCGGCACTCAACGCCAGCTATGACGCCTTTGTCGGCAAGTTCGGCCCGGTCAACAAAGCCGAATTCAGTTTCCGACGCCCGACCATTATCCAGCAAGAATCCGCCCGCGCGGCCATGCGCGAGGAAGAGCGATTGGCCGGCCGCCAGTGGGAAGAGGGCAGCTTTGACCCGTCGGCGCTGATCGAGCGCGGCGCAAAGTTGGCCGAAATTGCACGGGCACGCGCCGATGCACGCGATGCCGCAAAGGCGCGGGGCGACGCATGGGACGAAGGCAGCTTCGACCCAGACGATCTACCAGACACGGTGATCGACAAGCGGCCCAACATCGACCCGTTCATCGACGACCCCGAATCCTACCGGCTGCGCGCGATTGAGCATTACAACGACGATACCGGCGAAGCGAAAAAGGGAGTGGTGTTTTTCCGCAGCGCCATCACGCGCGAGGAAGCGCCGAAGATCGCCTCGGCGCAAGATGCGCTGCTGTTCGTGATGAACCGCACCGGCAAGCCAGACCTGCCGCAGATTGCTGATCTCGCTGGTATGAGCCAAGCTGCGGCGCTTGAGCAGCTGGGCGCGGCCATTTTCTGGAATCCTGACGGCAGCGGCTACCAAACGCGCGAGCAATATCTGTCCGGCAACGTCCGTATCAAACTGCGCGACGCGCGCGCCGCCGCGAAGCGCGATCCGCAGTTCGAACGGAATGTCGCAGCGCTTGAGGCGGTGCAGCCCATTCCGCTGGCATCGGGCGACATTGCCGCCAACTTGGGAATGCCGTGGCTACCCTCCAAGGTGATCGAGGATTTCGGGAAGCACTTAGGTCTGAGCCAAGTCAGTGTGCGCTATGTGCCCAAACTGGCGCTATGGAGTGTCGATGGTGACCGCTATTCAGCGGCCGCCACCTCAGAGTGGGGTACAGCAGATCGCCCTGCCCCATTGATTATTCAGGACGCGCTGCGCCGTCAGGCTTTCAAGGTCTATCGCAAGATCAGGACCATGGACGGCGAGAAGAGCGTTCTGGACGAACCGGCAACGCTCGCCATCGCCGACAAGATGGCGGCGCTTCATGAAGAGTTCCGCAACTGGGTGTGGACCGACCCCGAGCGCGAGGCTGCGCTGGTTGATCTCTATAATCAGCAATATAACAGCCATGTGGCGCCGACGTTCGACGGTAGCTACCTCAAGACGCCGGGGATTTCATCCGAGTGGAGTTGGCGCCCGCACCAGACGCGTGTGATCGCTCGCATCATTCAGACCGGCAACACGTATATGGCGCACACCGTCGGCGCGGGGAAGACCTCGGCGATGATTGGCGCAGGTATGGAAATGCGTCGCCTCGGGCTGGTCAACAAGCCCATGTATGTCGTGCCGAACCACATGTTGGGCCAGTTTACCAAGGAGTTTTACGAGCAATACCCAACCGCCAAGATCATGGTCGCCGACGAGCGACGCTTTCATACCGATCGGCGCAAGCAATTTGTGGCCGATGTGGCCATGCAGGATCTGGACGCAGTCATCATCACGCATAGCTCGTTCGGCTTCATCCCGATGTCGGACGCCTTCATGCAGGCCGAAATCAAGCGCGAGATTGAAGAGTATCGCTCGTTGCTGGGAGAGGTCGACAAAGGCGAGCGCGTTACGCGTCGCAACATCGAGCAGAAGATTGAGCAGTTTGAGCAGCGACTGCGCGCGCTAGGCCTGAAAAAATCCGACCAGGTGATGACGTTCGAGGAAATGGGTGTCGATTTCCTGTTCGTCGACGAGGCCCACCTGTTCCGCAAACTCGACTTTGCCACCGCAATGGGCAACGTCAAAGGCGTCGACCCCAACGGGTCGCAGGCGTCCTACGACCTGTTCAGCAAGGTCAAGTATCTTGATGGCCGCCGCCGTAACCGATCGGTGGTTCTGGCGTCAGGTACGCCGATCACCAACACCATGGCCGAGCTTTACAGTATCTCGCGCTATCTCCAGCGCGACGAGCTGGCCGCGCGCAACCTTGACGCCTTTGACGCGTGGGCAGGCGCATTTGGCACCGTCGCCACCGATCTCGAACAAGATGCGGCTGGCGGCTATAAATCGGTCACGCGCTTCTCCAAGTTCGTGAACGTGCCCGAATTGTCGGTAATGGTCCGACAGGTTATGGACGTGGTGAGTGGCCCCGACCTTGAGCAATATGTTACTCGGCCCAAGCTGAAAGGCGGCGAGCGCAAGCTGTGGAACGTCGAGCAGACCGCTGGCCAGAAGGATTACCAGCGCCAGCTGCAAGCACGCATGGAGGCGATCAAAGAGCGTTCTGGTCCTCCAAAGCCGGGCGATGACATTGTGTTGTCAGTCATCGGCGACGGTCGCAAGAGCGCCATTGACTATCGCCTGATCGATGCCAGCGCCGGCAAGCAGCCTTCCAAGCTGGAGGTGATGATCGACAACGCCTTCCGTATTTGGAAAGAGACCAAGAACCATCCGTTCCATGCCATCACCGCCGACGGCTATAGCGCCGAGCCGGTCATGCGCGGCCCTGCTGCGCAGATGATTTTCAGCGACTTCGGCATCAACGGCGATTTTCCGGTGCAGAAATATATCGCTGCCGAGTTGGTGCGCCGCGGCGTACCGCGCGATGAGATCAAGCTGATTGCCGATCTCAAGACCCATGTCGCCAAGCAGCGCGTGTTCAACGACATGAATGAAGGCAAGGTGCGCTTCCTGATTGGCTCGACCGCCAAGATGGGCACTGGTGTCAATGCCCAGCGCCGTCTTTATGCGCTGCACAATATGGACCCGCAGTGGTATCCGGCCAATGACGAGCAACGCAACGGCCGCGCGCTGCGTCAGGGTAACATGAACCCTGAAATTGAGATCAACGATTACGCCAGCAAAGGCACTTACGATTCGCAGATGTGGGGCATTATGGCCCGCAAGGCGCGTTTCATAGAAGGGTTCATGCGCGGCGATCCCAGCGTGCGCGATATGGAGGATTTGGGAGAGGCCAGCACCTATGAGCAGGCCAAAGCGCTCACAACCAGCGATCCCCGCATCCTCGAATTAACCGAGTGGAAGCAGGAGCTAGAAAAACTGAGCCTGCGTCGCAGCGCTCACAAGAACGCTGAACAGCGCGCCCGCATGGAGGTGCGCGATGCCCAAGACCGTATCGCCCGGGCACGCGAGCGCATCCCGCAGATCGAGGCCGACCTTGCCAAGCGGACCTTGCCACCTGCTGGCGATTTTGTCGGCTCGGTAGAGGGCCGGTCGTTCGACAAGCGCGAGGAGTTCGGCAACGCATTGGCCGAGGCCGTTGGCAAAGCGCTGGAAAAGCAAGGCGGGGTTAACCAGAAGATTGCCAAGGTCGGCGAGATCGCGGGCTTTGCCATCGCGGTCGACGTCGAGCATACCATGTTCCCGAAACTGGGCATCATGCGAGCTGGCAACTATCTGGCAACGGTCAATGAGATCAGCGAAGGCGCTGGCCTAGCTACAAAATTGCTCAATCTTGCCCAGCGATTCGAGACGGAATTGGAGCGCGAGCAAGCGGCGATCGAGCAATCCGAAAAGCGAGTTGCCGAGTTCAGCGCCAAGATCGGCCTGCCCTTTACCGGCGGTGAGCAGATGACTGAGCTCCAAGGCAAAATCAATGAGCTTGAAAATCAGCTGGAGAGCGAAAGCCAACAGGCCGGGAAAGGTACCGGCGCTGTATTGGAAGGCCAAGACGCCGCGGATTTCCTGTCCGCACTGGAGCGCCCTGACGCATATCCAGGCTTTGATCCTGAGGGCAAAGATAGCCGTGTTGACCTGCCAATCGTGACCGTCCGCATAGCTGACTGGGGCAAATTATTGCGTGGTGCCCCTGGATTGAAGATGCTGCGCCAGCGCGTTCATAGCTGGTATGGAAAACTGCTTGGCTCGACCGTAACCACAGTTGATGGCCGCGTGGTGCGCTATCAGAAAGCGGGCCAAGACAAGACGGTGCGCGCTGGCGACCGCATCCTCTCACGAGCGCGTGCCATCCCCGCCATTTTGCAGCGCGGCGCCTATTTGGGCAGCGAGCCCGCGCGAGCGCGCGGCTATGTTGCGGTGCATCGCTATGCCGCCAATGTGCGCGACGAGAACGGCGACCTTGTTCCGTTGGTCGCCATCGTGCGCGAGACTGCCGAAGGCCACCACCACTATAGCTTGCATGATTTTATGGAGAAAATGTCTCGGGACGACTCTGCTACAAGAACAGACGGGTCTGACCAAGAGGCGAGCGCACCGGCAGTAGATGGCGACGCCCGAGACAACTTCGATATAGCTGCTCGCCGTGAGACGGTCAACGCCGAGCTTCGGCGTCGCTTGGCCGAATACGGGCTTACGGAGAAGGTGTCGCTCTCCGTCGAAAGCAGGCTGTTTCCTGACAATGTCGCCGGTCGCTACGCCTATGGCGGGTTCATCTCGGTGTCGCTATCTGCACCGCAAGACCCATCGTTTACGTTTGATCATGAGGTCATCCATGCTGCGCGCGACCTTGGGCTATTCATGTCCGCCGAGTGGCGCAGCCTTGAAGCGGCGGCGCGCGGCGACAAGGCGCTGATGGGGTCAATCCGCCGCCGCTATCCCGACCTGACCGAAGAAGCGCTGATCGAGGAAGCGGTGGCCGACCGCTTCGCCCGTTGGCAGCGCGGCGACAAGGAGCGCGGCTTTGTCGCAAATGCGTTCCAGCGGCTGCGCAACGTGCTGCGCGCCGTCGGCGAAATGCTACGCGGGCGCGGGTTTATGACCGCCGAATCGGTTATGGCGGCGCTGGCCTCGGGCGATATCGGCGCGCGCCAAGCCACGCCGTCGGCGCGGGTAAAAGGCTGGGCGGATAGCCGCGTTCCCGCCCACCACGAATTTGACGACGCCGAAACCGAGGCGCGCTTCCGAAAGGCGTCCGAAGGGCTGGGCAACGGCGATGGCATGCTGGGCCGCGTCAAGTTGGAGCTTGCACTGGTACGCGACAAAATGACGCGGCACTGGGTCGCGCTGCCCAACGTCCCGAAATATGCTGAGTTGCAGCAGAAGCTGCGCGCGCTGGAAGCCGCACCCCAAGCCGCCAAAGAGAAAACCGTCCGCCTGCTTCAAGACATGGTCAAGGGGTTCACGCGTGAAGACATGGACCTGCTGGCGCGCAAGGTCATTCTCGACGATCTGTCATGGGAGGTGCAGGCCCAGCATGAACTGCCGTTCGGCTTAACCCCGGCGTCGGTTGCCAGCGAAAAGGCCAAGGTCGACGCTATCCTCAAGGCCCAGCCGGACCAGCGCGTCTGGAAAGCGGCTATGCGGCGCAAGTTGATAAACCGCAAGGTTGCACAGGATCTGGTCGATGCAGGTGTGCTGACGTCTGACCGGATAAAAAATCCTGCATATTTTCGGCATCAGGTCTTGGACTATGCACGCACGCAGCAGCGCCTCGCCCAGTCGGGCAAGAAGCGTCTGCGTTCACCGCGCTGGGCCAAACGCATGGGGTCGAGCCTCGACATTAACGCCAACCTGCTCGAAGCAGAGTTTGACTGGCTAGCGAAAGCGCTCACCGACATACCAGTCGCTAGGAGCATCGACTGGATCAAGAAGAGTGAGCACAATATTCTGGACCGACTGCGCAAGCAGGCGAAGGACAGCAACGCTGCCGGGCTTGAAGCCGAATTGAACAAAGCTCGCGAGCTTTTGGAGCAAAACGAATCCGGCCCGGAAGTCGAGGCTGCGATGGCATTGCTCGACCGCGATCGAGAGTTTCGGCGCAATATTGCCATGGGTTTCCGCAATGTCCGCGAGGCACTGCGCAACGATGACGTTTCAATGCCGCGCGAGATAGCGGCGATTGCGGACAATCTGGCGGCCGATGGCGATGACCCGCGCGCGTTTCAGCTGTTGTCTTGGCTGCTAGATCATGATGCGCCTGGGGCGGCGGGTGCAGCGACCGTGCTTAAAGCTGTGTCGCAGCGCAAGGCATGGATGCGCTCCGTGCTTGGTAAAGCCTTTGTCGATCCGATGGACGCCCAGGAGCTTGTCGAAAAGCTGGCGCCAGAGGGTTACACGACATGGCAGCCCGACGAAGGCAAGCTGCTGTTCACGGTCAAGACCTTGCCCGAGCATGTGATCGACGGAATGATCGACGCGATCATGCAGACGCCGGGTGTCAAAGCCGAAGAAATGCTGCCTGCGCTCGCCAAGGCGCGCTCTGCCATCGCTATGGGCGGCGACAAATACACCATGATCTTGCCGCAGGAGGTCGCTGACACCCTCAACCAACTGCGTCGGGAAGACGTCGAGGGACTGTTGGGCGACGCGCTGGCAGTCCCGCTACGGGCGTGGAAACAGTGGATTTTGATCAACCCGCGGCGCGTGATCAAGTACAACATCAACAACCTGACTGGCGATCTAGACGCCGTGCTGGCGGGCAATCCCAAAATGCTGCGCCATGTCCGCAAGGCAGCGATAGAGGTCGCGTCCGTCATGCGCGACAAGGCTGCACCATCCCAGCGCTACGAGGAGGCCATTGAGCGCGGCGTGTTCGATAGTGGCTTGTCGGTGCAGGAAATCCCCGACATCAACGAGCTGTCGGCTTTTCAGGCACTCTCGCAAGAAAAGTCGATGCGGCCCGACAAGGTCACCATCGCAGCGCTGGGCAAGGTCTGGCGCGGACTGCAAGGCTTTACGCAGTGGCGCGAGAACGTCTTTCGTTATGCGGCATACCTTGATTATGCCGAGCGCATTGAGGCCGGCGAGAGCCAAGACAGTATCGGCTATGGCGCATCGGTGCCGGGAATGATTGATGCGGTCAGTGACCCCAAAGACCGTGCCGCGCTGCTCGCGCGCGATCTGATCGGAGATTACGGGGCGATCTCCGAAGGCGGCGCATGGCTGCGCACTCACATGATACCGTTCTGGTCGTGGATGGAAATCAACACCAAGCGCTATTGGCGGCTCACCTCCAACGCTTGGTCACAGGGCGCTGGCAAGGGCATTGCAACCGGCACGGCGCTGGGCGCGGCGGCTGGCGTCCGCACAACGGCTTGGCTCGCTATGCGGGCGGCCGCCGTTTATGCTGCCATCCACCTTTGGAATTGGCTCTTCTTCGCCGACGAGGAAGAGGAAATGTCTGACGACCAGCGCCGCCAGCTGCATATCATCTTGGGCCGTGGTCCCGATGGCGAGATTGTCACGTTGCGCACGCAGGGAGCGCTGTCCGACGCGCTGTCTTGGTTCGGCTTGGGCGACGCCGCCGCAGCCTATCACGAATATGAGCAGGGCCGCGCTTCGTTCTGGTCGGTGGTAGCCGCGCCGTTCAAAGCACCGATCAACAAGGTTGGCACAGCACTATCACCGGCGTTCACCGTCCCGATCGAAACGGCCACCGGCAAAAAGCTGTGGCCGGACCTTTTCTCGACCCGCGTGCTGCGCGACGAGTGGCGCAACCTGTTTTCGACCTTCACGCTTGAACATGAATATGACGCTGTCATGGGCAAGCCGTCGCGCGGCTATGGTCAGTCTTGGGTTGATGCCGTGGTGTATCGCCGCGTGCCTGGTGAGATTGCATATGACGAAGCGCGCGGCATTGCCTACGACTGGCTGAAATCGGTAAAGGGTCAGGCCAACGAAGGCGGCTTCTCGTCCGAGCGGAGCGACGCGCTGCGCAATTACCGACAGGCGTTGCGCTTTGGCGACGAAGAAGCACATGACAAGGCCATCGACGAAATGCAGCTGCTAGGCGTCGACGGCAAGGATCTGGCCGCCAGCATCAAACGCGCACACCCCTTGGGGCCTATCGCCAAGAAAGATCGGGCGGCGTTCATCGAAAGCCTTTCCGACCGGGAATATGAGGTCTTCCGCCGCGCCGAGGCATGGTATGCCGAAACCTATCTGGGACAGTGATTGAAGAGTCTGGCAAGACTCTTCAAAGTCTGTTACGGACGCACGCCATGAACCGCACGGCAATCTGGCTTATCGCCACCGTCGTCTTGCTGGCCTTCGCTGGCTGGCTTTTCCGATATGATGTTGAACCCCTGGGCCGCTACAAGGTTGTGCGTCTCGACCGTATCACCGGCGTCGTTCGTATTTGCGACGCGCATGTGTGCGTTCAGCCAACTCTGGAGCGCGGCGTAACCGGCGAGCGCCGCCGGCAGATGCTCGACCAGTTGCGAGAATCCGCCGATGCGGTGCCGGAAGCGAACCCGCTGCTGGAGGATTGGCAGGCGGAACAGGGCGAGCGCGACGTTAAGCCTTAGCAAACAGGTCATCACAGATCGGAAGGACGGGACCGCTCTTATTGAGCAAACCGAAATCCCGTTGGTTTGCCCCTCGATCCCAGACCAGCCAGCAGCAGTCCATGGTCGGGTTCCCCCCACCCGTGAAATCCAAGCGCCAAGTTAAATCCCAGCGCCTTGTGGGCGGGCATGAGGCGTAGAGCGCAGCGCCTTTGCCGCAGTTGAGAAACTGCACTTTGAACAGCAAAGCCATATAGTCGACCCGCAGACCGTTCCACAGGTGTCCGACCATTCTCCTCGCGAGAGCAAAGGGCATATTGGTAAGGACGTGGGTAGAGTGAGCGACCGTCGCTGTCAGCAGGTCTTGCCCTGTTACCCCGTGCTCAGGATCAGCAACAATGTCCGTGCCAATCGAGCGTAAAGAATGCTCGCGAAGCACACGCAGGATTGCTCCGCCTCTTGCGCACGGCTCCCATATTGTGCGCCCTCGTAAATGGTCCATTTCAGCAACGATCAGGGCGCGTGTTGCGTCGGGGGGCGTTGGATAGAAGTCGTGCGCGCGCCTGGCGACCTTGGGATTCCCACCAGCAATTGCCGCGCCTAGACCCCTGACGCCGTCAGGTGCCAGTTGGTGAGAGAACAGGTCGGAGCCCGCACTCACCGCCCTGCCCCACCTGCGGCAATCAATTGGTTAGAAGCGGTCACTGAGGCAGTGCGGCCAAAACAGCTTGCGCTACTTTTTCAAGATTAAATTCTCCATCAATGACAGTGGCCTCATCTTTTTTGTATGTGCCAAGATACCCCCCCCCATTCACCGACTGGCGGTCTAGTTCGAGATAAATTGTTTCGGCGACCTTTTCCAATGTTGTCATCTTGCTTCTCCCTTCTGCACCAGCACACAAAGCCGCCGCACAATCGCACGGGTCTCGTCGACGGTCAGCCCATTTGTGCGTCTCGCTTTGGCGGCGATAGCCGACATGGGTTCGCCGCGGCGCCACATGTCCGCCATTTCTTCATCGGTCATTGGCGGCGACTTCGCGACTGGCGCGACCTTGCCCAGGGTGATGGTCATGCGGCCCTCACAGCAGCCTGGCCTGCGCGGGCGGATTGATCGTCAGCAAAGCGGACAGCATCGCGCGCTGCGTCGTCATCCAGCAGTGCATGCAGCCGCGTCCATGCGAGTGCCGCGGCGAGCGGCACAACGCCATTTCCTCCGTGTCGAAGCCGCTCAACCCGGTTGGCCATCCCATCAGCCATTCGACAAACAGCGGGTTCAAGCGACGGCGCGGCGGCGATGATGGCTGGCCAGCGGGGGTCGGCTGGTCCGGGGGCGAAGGCTGGAAGGTAACTGCAACACGTTCCAAAGGGCGGCCCTTTTTGCCCCATAGTTCCGCGTCCGATTTTATTGCTTCCCCGCTGCGATGATCCCGTGTCATGGGCGTCGGCCACTGCGCTGCCTGAGACGGCAACATCATGCCGCCCTTGCTCCCCCGCTGGTTCGGTCCGCCCTTCTCCCCGTCGCTCGCGCGTGGGGTGGCCCAGTCCTTCACCTGTTCCTGCAAGTCCGGGCCGCCCGCGCCGCGCGCCGTCCGGTTCGAGTTCGCGCCGCCGGTCAGAGTGCGCGGGGTTGCCCATTGATCGCTGTTGACTTGCTGCGCTAGCGACGTGCCCGTCATGGCAGGCGTAATCGTCCCGCCTCGCTGGCCATCGGTGCAACTTGGGGTTGTCCAGCCCCCGCCGCGCAAGGATGAACAATCGCTCCCTGCGGTGGCTGGCTCCGGCCTCGCCCGCGCTGAATATTCCGACCGCAATGCCGCAGCCCAGCCTTTCCAGTGCCGGGATGGCAACGGCAAGCTGTCCGTCGATATTCCCGCAGACGTTTTCCCGGAACAGGGTCGAAGCCCCGCTTTCGTCAAAGATTTGGATGACGCGATCAAGCAACCATCGGTCATCGTCGGCGCCAGCTCGCTTTCCGGCAACGCTGTTCGGCTGGCAAGGGTCGCCCGACAGAACGCAATCCACTGCTCCGCGCCATGATCTAGCGTCGAATGTGGCAAGGTCAGACCAGACAGCAGCCGGATGAAGCCGCCCTGCCTCCATCGACGCGACCAAAGCTGCGGCGGCGCTGACTTCCCTCTCCACGTAGCAGACGCCAACCGCGTCGGGTCGGGCAATTCTGACGCCGAGGTCAGGCCCGCCGACGCCGGCACAAAGGGAGAGGGTATGAAAAACCATGTCACGCCGCCCCCTTTCCGACCGTGCCGATGCGGCCTGCCAGGACGTCAATGACCAGCTGGCGCGCGCGGCGGGACACGGCGGCGCGCGTGACGTTCCTTTGTTCCCAGCGCCTCCGGAACTGGTGACCGTGAACGAAAACGAGGACCAGCACGTTCCGCCACATCATGACCTGAACGACGTACCCGCGTCCGTCGACGCGCCCGGCCCAGCTGCCAACCTGGAATTTCCAGTCGCCGTTGCTGGCGTCGGACAATTCCAGACGGCTGGGCGGCACGGTCCAGATGCGGTCGGTGAATTGCTGGGCGGGGGTGGTCATGCTGCGACCTTTCCAAACAAGATTTTGGGCTCGATGGGGTGCTTGTCGGCGCGCGGTCGTGAAGGCACAGACCAAGACCGCCCCGGCGTTTCCGCGATCACGTGCCACCCTGCCGCCTTTAGCGACGTGCCTGGCTCTGACTTTAGAATGTACGTGCCGACCCGAGTATAACCCAAGGCGAACGCTGCCCGGGCCGCGCGGCCATAGAGGAACGAGCAAGCGTTAGGATGGCCGGTTGTGCAAAGACGGGTGACTTCGAGCGTCATGCCATCGTCACGATGACGGGAAACCGGTCTCCCGACGATCACAACACCGACCGTCTCACCGCCTGCTAGAGCGGCTATGCTAAACTTGTGCCCAGCGGGCGGCGTATGATGCCGATGATGCACCCTTACGAAATCCGCAGCTGCTGTGAATGATATTGGCGCGGCGACGAGTTTCACGCTGCCCTCCACAAAATGGGCGGCTGGTCCGGTGCGATTCGGTGATGGCCCCGCGCCATCGGATGCTTTGGTGCACCATATGCCGTTTTGCCCCAGCACCACAGATCGGGATAAGGCTCCGCCCCGGACTGGATTTCTTCAATGACGTGTTCGATCCATTCGTCGTCGCGGGCGATCCCACCCCAGCACACGAACACCTGATCGGCCGCTTTTGCCGCCGCAACGACCGCTGGAAGGTTCACATAGTGCAGCGCGTCCCGCGCGGACCAGTTCACGCCGCCGTTGATTTCATCGACGATCTTGTAGCACTCGCGCGGGTCCGCCGTGACAAACGGATACAGATTGGTGGCAACGTAGCCACCGAAGCCAAAGAGCTGGCACCAATTTGTCCACCATTTTGACGTCGGGTCGTCGCGGTCGGCCGCAGCGTTGGATGGATTGTGCCCAATGATGCAGGCCGTTGGGCCCGGTCCCCAGCGTCGATGCAACTCAATCCGGTGGCCATCGACGAAAATGGCGTCACGTTTCATGGTGTCGTGACCGAAAAGGTCAGATGCGAATGTCGCTGTCACTTTAGCGCCCTCACTATCAATATGATGTTGCCGACGAGAAACAGGGCGCTGCCGATCGCGAACATGATTGCCGGGGCAGCGGCGATGACCTTGGCGGTCATGCGGCCTCTCCGCACCACGTTCCGCACTCGGCGTCGTGTTCCTCAAAGTCGCCTTCGAGCGGAAACCGCGGCGATCGATGAACGGCAGCGCGCAGTTCGTTGATGCTATACTCGGTGGTGAATGTGCCACCGCCGAGTTGCTCCATTGCAGCCCAATCAGCAGCCTCGTCTGGCGCCGTCCGGCAGATATGCTCAATCACTTGCCGCCCTTTCATCATGCACATGGTGCAATTTCCATCCCAGAGCGGCAGGCCAAGGTCGAAACCCTGAGGGAGCGGATTGATTAGATTTAAGGGATCGGTGTTGTCGCCCAGCCAGAACCGCAGCACGTCGGGCTTTCGGGCACGCCCGTCAGCCAGTGGCATCACGTTCGTCCAGAAATTGTTTTCCTCGTGGTTCTCCGCCAGCTTTTTGAATACGCGGTGCATTTCATCGGCCCGAAGACCAATGACATTCTTCCATGTCTTGTAGCCACAGACCTCCATGAAGTCGCGGCAGACCTGAAACTTGAGGTGCGTTGTGCACCAGCGCTGATAAGCGTTTGGAACCGCCTTCTTGCTCTTAATCAAGGCCTTAAAAGGCTCACCGTTCCGGCTAGCGCTATTGAGGCCGACCTCGGCATAGCGATCTACTGCGGGTGTTTTTTTTCTGCGATCCAGCCATTCGAGCCAGTGCACTCGCACGCCCCACCTAGTCGCGCACTCATGGACGAAGCGCAGCGTTTCTTCGCGTTCCTTCCCCGTGTTGGCGAAAGTAACATGAACGTCATCGGGCAACGTTCCGCCGTGCGCTTGAAGAATGTTCCAGAGCATGAATGCAGATGTGCGCCCGCCGCTGAATGAGATCAGCGCTGGTCCGGTGATGAAATAAGGGTTGGCGGAGGTCATGCCGCCGCCCTCCCCGCGCCCATGGAAACGGGGGCTTTGTCATTCCGACAAATCGCGCTAAGCGTTGGATATGCGTTGGCGAACAAACGCAAAACGTGTCGGAACGGCTCTTGAAAAGAGCCACTTTCCAGTGGACTTTTAATCAGTAGGTCGACCGCGGTAACGGCGCGGTAAAATTGGGCAGCGAATCGGCTATGTTCCTGTGCCGTTCCCGTGTCGGAATACGATAAAACCCCAGTTTTGCGTGCGAAATTAGGTGCAGCACTGTCTTCGGGAGGCAGGGGCCGGAGGTTCGAATCCTCTCTCCCCGACCAGTTTTGCCGCATGTCTTGAAACATGCGCCGGATGATCCTACATCAATGATACACCGCTGCGGCTCCCCCCTTGCCGCTGCCGGTGAGTGTTCCGGTGCAGCGCGCACCGGAATGCGTCCTCCCTGGACCCTGGCCACCTCGTGCTTCGCGCACGGGGTGGTTTTTTATGGGGCCTATTCCGCCGCAAGCAGCCAATCGTCGCTCGCACTCAGGCGCGGCAACAGCGCAAGCACCGCATCGCGCAGCCATTCGCCCAGCGCCAGCGCCCGATCTGCATCGGCACGGCCATCCGCGTTCAGATAGAGCGCACGATCGAACTCGACCTGCACAGCATGAACGCGGGATAGCGGCGCGCCCATCGCCGTGACGATATGGCCGCCGGGGTAAGGATTGTTGTGCGCGGCGCGAAAGCCCTGCTCCGTTGCCCGCTGCATCAGTTTGGCTGCGATGGCGGGATCGGCCGAGCGACCGTGGCGGTCGCCGACAACAATCTGGGCTGCGCGGCCCATCGTCGATAGGGGCAGCGAGGGCATGCTGTGCAGGTCAATGACCAGCACATGACCAAACCGTGCCAGCAGGGCGGCGCGCGCCGCAGCAAGCGCCGTGTGAAACGGGCGATACGCCTGATTGAGCCGGGCCTCAAATGCTTGGGGACTGAGGGGCCTGCGCCACAGCTGGCCGGAGCCAAGCAGCCGGGTCGGCACGACGCCCAGCCCCGCACGCGCCTTACGCCCCGGCGGCCCGAAGCGCGGACGCAGCGGCACCGTCACGTCGATCACGTCCATATCCCCTTCGTGCCGGTTACAGTCGGCGACAGCGCGCAGCATGTTGGCCTTTATCACCCGCGCCCCGGCAGCGAGGAGTGGGGCAGCAATCAGATCGCTCCAGCCATCCGACAAACGCTCCAGCTCGCAGCGCGAAACCCGCGCCTCGGCGGCAATGTCGACAGGAAGATCGCGGCCGGCATGGGGAACGGACACGAGCACCGGCAGCGACCTTGCGGAGAACTGACATTCGGAAACCGCGCTGCGCTGCATGGATTGAAACTGTCCCGTTGTTGGCCGCAATTTGTTAAGCATGCTGCCCTATGCTATACAAGTGCCGCTTTGACCGGGCTGCGCGCTGAAAAACCACCATTGGAGTGACCATGATCCGCATCCTGCTTGCCGAAGACGATGATGTGATGCGCGAATATCTTGGCCGGGCGCTCGTCAGTGCCGGTTATCACGTCACCAGCGTCGATCGCGGAACGGCAGCGGTGCCCTTTCTCGATTCCGGCACGTTCGATCTATTGTTGTCCGACATCGTCATGCCCGAGATGGATGGGATCGAGCTGGCGCAATATGCCGCAAAGGTCGCGCCGCAAATGCAGGTGATGTTCATTACCGGCTTTGCCGCCGTATCGCTGCGCGCCGAGGAAAATGTGCCGCAGGCGAAGCTTCTGTCCAAGCCCTTCCATCTCAAGGATCTGGTCCGCGAGGTTGACGACCTGTTTGGCCGCCGATCGCAGACGGCATGAATACGGGGCTTGCGCGCTGCGCCAAGTCGCACTAATGGCCGCGTCACCCCAAACACATGTGGGCGTGTAGCTCAGTGGTAGAGCACTGTGTTGACATCGCAGGGGTCGCAAGTTCAATCCTTGCCACGCCCACCATTTCCCGCCTAGGAAAAGCTGGAAACCTCCGAAAAACCTAGCGATTTTCTCAATTGGCTGTTACATTTGTAACGATGGAACGGACCATGAGAGATTATGAGACGAAGGTCGGTGCGACCTATTATTTCCGCCGCGTTGTTCCCGACGACCTTGCCGGATTTTTTACCACTGCCAGCGGCCAGCCCCGCCGGGAGTGGAAATACTCACTTGGCACAAAAGATCGGCGGCAGGCGACAGCGCCGTTGCGGGCTTGGGCAGACGCCACCGACAGATTAATTGATGACGCACGGGCGGCGCTTGGGCGCAACGTCCCTGCCCCGTCCGGGCCTGCCCCGGTGCCCCGCACTGCCCCACCGATTGTGATAACGGCGGCGGAGGCCGATGAGATTGAGCGCCTTGGGCTGGAGGCAGCGGAGTGGGATTATGAGGCGATGCAGGCCGATGACGCGCGAGCGGAGGTTGACCCGCAATTTGCCGCAGGGCGCGCGCTAAGGGCTGCCGCCGCTGTCCTGCACCGCGAGCGCGAGGATATTGAGGCCGCGAAGCAAGCCCGACAGGAAGCCCGTGCCGCTGCCCGTGTTGGCATCATGGAATTATTTGAGCGATGGGCAGGGCAACAGCACCGCAATCCCCGGTCGATTGCCCAATGGCGGCGGCATTTGGAGAAGCTGCGCGACTTCGTCGGCCATGATGACGCCAGCCGATTGTCTGCGGCAGATATTCGGGATTGGCGCAATCATCTGCGCGACGTGGCGACGCACAACGGCAGTCGGTTAACGTCCAAGACAATCAACGGCGGATATTTGAGCGCGGTCAAAACCGTGTTCCGGCAAGCCCATGATGACGGCGCGCTCGGCGACAATCCCGCCGCGCCGATTGCGCCGGTGCAGACGGTCAAGGCCCCCAAGCTGCGCGGGCGGGCGCATAGCGACGCGGAGGCGCGCACCATCTTAAAGGCTGCCCTTCAAGATCATGGCGACCGCGTCGCAGAACATACTCGTATGGCCCGCCGCTGGATACCGTGGCTGCTCGCCTATTGCGGGGCACGAGTTGGCGAGATTGCGCAGCTTCGCAAGCAGGACGTTGCGCAGGTCGAAGGCGTGTGGACCATCCTAATCACGCCCGACGCCGGAACGGTGAAAACCAATGAGGCGCGCAAGGTTCCACTGCACCCGCACTTAGTCGAACAAGGCTTTATCGCGTTCGTGGCATCACGCCCGGATGGTCCGCTTTTTTATGACGGTGACCGCAAGCGCAATGGTGTCCTAAACCATTCACGGGCGGACAAGGTATCGCACTATCTGGCAAAATGGGTGCGCGGCCTTGGTATCGGAACGCCGCAGCCTAACCATGCTTGGCGGCATCGCTTTGTCACTTTGGCGCAGCGGCACGAACTATCCGCTCGCGCGGCCAAGGCGATAGTCGGCCATGCGCCCGGCGAACAGCATTTCGAGTATGGCGACGACGAACTGCCCGTGCTGTTCCGGGAACTGTGCAAGATACCGCCGTTCGAGATCGACAACTAGGGGCCGGTTGCCCCGGTCAAAACCCGGAACGCGCGTAGGGCCGTTCTAAGGCCCGCAGGGAGTCCTACGGGGCTATGCCAGCGCCACGTCCGCAGCTTCAACCCGCGAAGCGAACTGAAACGGTGCGGGGCCGTCCGACGCTTCACCCTGAGCAGGGGTTGGCGGCGGGGCTTCGCCCGCGTCCGCAGCATGAGCAGCGGCAACCAGCGCGTCCATTTCATCGGAGAATTGCGGGGCAGCCTGCCCGGTGCGGGCGGCAAGCTCTGTCATGTCCCGCGCGATAGTCGGTGCGAGCGCTCGCAACGCGCTATCGTCGCCCGTTTCGATATAATGCGACAGAGCGAGGTTATACTCGCCAACCGTGCGCGGGCTGCTGGCGTCGATTAGCTTCACGATGCTTTGCAGCGGAGCGAGCATCGACGGGGTGCGCTCAACAAAGCGGCTGAGGGCACGGGCATAGGCGAGTTGCGGCGGGGTGCCGATGCTTATCGCCAAATCAATATCGCGGGTGACCGCTGCCAGATCGTGCCCGCCGTCCAATATCATGCAAAGCGCCGCGTTGAACGTGGCCTTTTGCTTGCGCGACATGCTCATTCGGCGGCAAGCGGCCCGTTAGCGTAACCCCGGCGACAAGCGATGAAATAGGCGTCCAGCGCGGCATAGGGGTCGCCCGGTGCGAAGGCCATAATTTCGGCGGGGATGCGGTCGGGGTGGCGTTCAATCAGGAACTCCAGCACGTGTTCGTCAAGGTTTCCAAGGCCGCGCCGCATATGCTCTGCGGTGACGGTTTCCCCGGTCATCATGTCATAGTGCGGCCCCTTGTAAGTGATGGCCCAAACGGTGCGCAGAATGTTGGTTTCTTTGCCCTCTGCGGTGATGCAGATGTCAGACAGGCCCGCGAATCGTTCGGCTTGTGCTTGCTTGGCGGCGCGCTCGGCGGTCCGTTCCTCTGCGGCGACGGCCTTGTCATAGGCAGCGGTGAGGGCTTTGACGCGCGCCTCTGCGCTCTGGAGACGGGCCAGCGTCGCAACGTCGGTTTGTGCTTCTGCCAACTCGGCGGCGATGATTTCGGATGAGGTTGTCATAATCGGATATTCCTTGTGGCTTGCGTGGGCATACGGCCTCGCGTCGGTTATTTGATTGTTGGTCGGTGAGTGCGGAGCGCACAGGCGGGCGGTTATTCCGTCCCGTCCAACTCCAGCGGATCGCGCCCGGTTGACGGCGCGAGGGTTTGCGGCCTGTTGGCTGCTAAGCGGCGGATGCGTTCGGTGAGGGTTAGCCCGTCATCAGGCGGCGGGCCGGTGGTGGAATAGTCACAATCTCCGGGCACCTCTGGAAGTGCGGAGGGCAAATAGTCACATTCTCCCGGTGAATAGTCACAATCTCCAGCGGGAACGCCTTGCAAGGGGTCCGCAGAGGTCGTTTCTGGAAAATAGTCACATTCTCCCATATTACTTATGTAATAGGTAATTGGAGGGGTTTCGCCGGGGGCACCCAACAGGCTTGCAATGGCGAGCACGTCATCAAGATACAGGCGGCGCACGTTGCCGTTGATCCTGACCCGGATGCACTCCCTTTTGCCGTTCCTGCTTATCGCGTAGCTTTGACCGGCGATTGTCAACGTATCGTCGGTGCGGGTGCCAATGCCGCCGAACGGCATAGCCCCAGCCAAGGCTTGCGCCTTGAACGCCCGGACAGCTTGCCGCACTGCGGTCATGGTTTCCGCCGCCTCTGGCAGGGTTGCCCCTTCGCCTTCAAATAGCTTGGCTATGCGGTGCCGCAGGCCGGGGGAAAGCGGCTTGCTGAAATGGCTGCCAACAGGGAAGCGCCCTTTGCCGAACTGGCTATTGAGCCGTTCCACGTCCGCCCTGTTCGGGGCAGCAAGAGCCGCATCGCTGCGGAACCAGTCCTTCACTATGGCAGTGATAGCGCCGCCGTAACCCTTGGGTTTTGGCGCGTAGGCCAAGGCGTTCACATTGACCCGGATTGCCGCAGCGTCGGGATGCTCCAGCTTATACTCCGCTACTCCCTCTATGCCCCGGTGAAAGGCAATCGACTGCAGCGCGCGCCGATGCTGTTCGCGGCGGTCGTCTTGGGGAGATTTGGCTGTCACCGGGGCCGATAGCCCCAAGGCGAATTAGGGTCAGGATGATCGCGGCGGAAACGTGCCGTTGCTGCTTTGGCCTTGCCGCGCGCCGTGTTGCTATCCCAGTCATTGGGGTCGCATGAGCGCATTGCTGCATCCATGCGGTGCGCAGCTTCGGCCAGCAAAATGGCATCGCCCAGCGGGTCGAAGTCCTCAGGCATCGGGATAGTCCCGGCGAAACATCGCCACCATTTCGCGATGCTGCGCAGCGCGGCCTTGGAGATTGCGCTTGGCCCATTCGGGGTAGGGGATCGCCAGCACGTCCATCATAGCGCGACAGGCTGCCATGCGGTTGCCGTTGCCTAAGAAATAGCGGGCAATTTCGGCGTTGTCATTAAGGGCCGCGATACCGGCGGACGAGATCGCGGGGGAGTCCTGGGTCATTCTTGTCCTTTCGTGTTATCAAGTGTCATTTGCTTCAAATAGATAGTTCCCGGCCTTGCGAGCCTCCCACAAGCGGGCACGGCGGGGTTGCCTATGGGGGTGCGACCGCCAGCAAGTCCGCCCCTCGCCATGCTCTGGAATGACAACCAATCTATACAGGCATGGCAAGGGGCGGAGGGGCGGCGGCGGGTTAGGCCGCTGCCACAAGGTCGGTCGGTATTGCCGCTGCGCTGGTTAAGGCGCGGGCAGTTTCCAGACCGATGAAGGATGGCGGAGGCGCGCAGGGCACGTTTCTTATGTCAAAAGCGGTATCAATTCAGAAACCCTAGGATTGCCGCCATTTTTGGGGCTTATATCAGGCCGCCCCCACCCCACTGCCCCCCATGCGCAGCGCGCGGCGATGCTCTGCCAAGGCATCGGGGAGTGCCCCTGTCACGCTCTCCGGTGGCGTTGCTGGCAGCCTCTCGCGGGGCGGTGGAGGAACAGCCGGTACGGCTTCCCATGCCTCCACGTCGGCCAAGCGGATGCGCCAAAGATGCCCGACGCGGAAAGCCGGTAAGCGCCCTGCGTTAAGCAGCGTACAGATATGGGTGCTGCTGACCCCCCAGCGCTCGGCCAACGTGGTCGGAGTTAACAGGACAGGGGCAGGGCCGGTCGGTTCGTCACTGCCTTCGTCACCGCCTTCGTCGGTAGCGGCACGGTCTGCGGCTTCCCGTGCTTCTACATCGGCTATCCGTATGCGCCAATCACGCTCCCCGGCCCTAAAGCCGGGAAGGGTACCCGCGTTCAGCATGTTATAAACCGCCCCCGAACTTATGCCCCAGCGACGGGCAAGCATGGCCGGAGTTAGCAGAGTGCCCGTGGCGCTCACTGCGACAACTCCACAGCGACAAGAGCGCGCTGTTGCTGTAGCTTGGCGATGATATGGTCGATGCTCTGGACCACCAGCTTGCCCGCCGCCGCGAACTCTCCGGGCTGACAGGGCTGCCCGCTACGCAGTCTGGAATAGAGCCGGGGGTCACCGACAGCGAAAAAGCCAAGGTCAGTTGCGGCAATGGTGCCTTCTCGGTCCAGATAGCGCAGCGCGGCGGACAGGATGTTCTCATGGGTCATAGTCTAAGTTCCTCCAGTTGTGGGAGGCACTAGCTGCGCGGCGGATGCTACCCCTGTCAAGCCGGTATCGCAAATAAATCTATCATTTTCATATACTTATGGGGCACTTACAGAATGAACCTGACTGCTCTGGATGAGGTTAGAATGAACTTCGTGCACAGGACGCGGCGCGGGTTCATGGCGATTGCGGGCCTTGGCGGTGCAGCGGTTTACCGGGCAGCCGATGGCAACCGCGCCAACAGATTGCGGACGCTGGAGGGGTGCCACTTGCCGCCCCGACGTGTCTGTATGTGCCGCGCGTTCAGCTCCGCAGCGATAGCGGGCAGGCTGGTTGCGCCCCCGGCCTGAATGTCCGCGACAATCGGGGATAGATCAGCGGCGAAGCTATCGGCCCCGGCCTTTATCTCCGCCACGGCTGCCACGTTGCCCTTGCCTGCCCTGCGGAGCGCCGCAGCGCCGTTCGGGTTGCCTAGGCGACGTCCTGCGGCCTTGGCAGCCTGTAGCGCCTCACGGGTGCGCCGTCCGATGGCCTTGCGTTCGGCTTGCGCCACCGCCGCCATGATATGCACGGTGAGTTCGTTAGCCTCTGGCATGTCCGCAGCGACAAAGCGCGTGCCGCTATCCTGTAGGGCGGACAGGAACGCTACGGAGCGGGACAGCCGGTCTAACTTGGCGACAACCAGCACGGCCCCGGTGACCTTGGCGCGGTGCATCGCTGCGGCCAATTCGGGCCGGGTGTCATTCTTACCGCTTTCAATCTCCGTTCGTTCGTCGATCACTTCCCAGCCCCGGCTATCGCATAGCGCCCGGACGGCATGGCGCTGCGCCTCCAACCCTAGGCCCGAGCGCCCCTGCCCCTCTGTGGAAACGCGATAGTAAGCGACAACTCGACACATGACGGCACCCTTTCAAAACGGCCTTACGTTGGTTACGCCATTTTGTAAGGCGGGATTGCAGCCTGTCAATGCCCCGATTGTCGGTGCGCTTTCCAGCGGAGCGGAGCACTCTCCCCCTGCCCCCAGCGGGCTGCGCTCTGGAGGGGCCGGAGATGAGATTGCGGCATGTTGCCCGAGCAGCGCGTCCCTACCCCCTACGGGGGGAAATCGGCACGTATGAGGTCAGAGTTGCCCCCTCGTACAAGGACGGCGTTTTTCGATCCGCACTGGTCGCTGGAGCAGTGAGCCATTGCTAATTGAGGTAAGCCCTTATCGCAGCGTCAATCTCGGCCTTGTCCGCAAGATATGCCAAAGCAGGACCGCCAACAGCCGCAATGGAAACGATAAACGTCCAAAACCTGAACAACCATGAACTCTTAGCAGCATCGGCTTTTGCAGAACTTAGAAGGCCAAAAACCGAGAGGATAGAAATAGGGATACCAGCCAGGACTCCTAGCCCTGTTGCGATACACGCGCCTTTGCGCTGTAATTGCTCCTCAAGCACATTCGCCCGCTCCAGCCTGCGCCCCAGATGGCGAAGAATAACGGCCTCAATTGTGTAGGCAATCTCACTGCCACAACCGAAATATAAATATCGGTCAGAATATTGCCTACTCATTTCGTGCAGAGCGAGGGGGAGCATTGGCGCACCGTTCATCTGATAGACGCCAATGTTTACACCAGTCAGAATGTTATCCCATCCTAGTGCCCGTTCAACAGATGATGATTGGACCAGCATGTCACTGTAGGCAGTCAAGTTTTCGCCCCCGGAGTTCGCGTAGTCTGCTAGCGCGCGTTTGAAATTAATCACTATCTCGGCGAGCCGATCATTCTCTGCCGCCCTACTCGCCAGTGCCCGCCTTCCAATAACAAAGGCCAAGAGCAGAACGAGGGCGGGAATTAGCCCGATCACGATTATCATTGTGGTCATTCGGCAAATCTAGCGGCGTTTTCCTAAGCTGCAATCGCCCGCCAACAGGGGGGGGGGGAGCCATATACCCCGTAGGCTTACTGCTGGGGGTTGCAGTCCTGTTACATTCGGCTATACCACCCGTCATACAGCCGTGAGAAAAAAGCTAGTATTTACAAGGTTTTCAGGTGCTGATGGTCAAGTTCAATCCTTGCCACGCCCACCATTTCCCCTTCAGCGCCGTCCGTTATGACAGGCCCTCATGCGAGGCCGCGATCGATGTTCATTCGCGATGCGTCGCCGATCTGTGACCCGCCGTCGACATCGATGATCGTGCCCGTGATATAGCTGGCGGCAGGCGAACACAGAAAAACGGCGGCATCGGCGATTTCGTCGATTTCGCCCCAGCGTTTCATGGCAATGCGCGCATCATGTTTGGCACGCGTGGCAGGGTCAGGGGCAAGGCGGGCCATTCCCTCCGTTCCGGCGATTGGTCCGGGCGAAATGCCCGTCACGCGCACGTCAGGCCCCCATTCCAGTGCCAGCACACGAATCAGCTGGTTGATCCCGGCCTTGGCGGCACAGGCATGCGCCTGCATCGCCATGGCGTTGACCGCCTGCCCCGCCGTGATCGCGATCAGCGATGCGCCCGGCCGATTGAGCAGGTCATGGCACCCGCGAAACACATTGAACGTACCGTTGAGGTCGATGTCGACCACCGTGCGAAAAGCGTTTGCCGACATGCCGAGTGCAGGTGCCAGAAAATTGCCTGCCGCCCCCGACACGACAATATCAATCGGTCCGAACTGCGCCGCAACATGCTCCATTGCGCCGCGAATCGCGCCATAGTCCCGTACATCGGCGGACAGGCCGATCGCGTCGTCGCCGATGCTGTTCGCCGCGCGCCGCGCCTTGTCGGGATTGCGCCCGCATACGGCCACCCGCGCGCCCAGCTCTGCAAAGCGACGCGCGATGCCAAGGTTGATGCCGCTGGTCCCGCCCGCAACAAAAGCGGTCTTGCCTTCGAACAGCCCGTCGCGAAATATGTTCATGGTTCGTCTCCCTGTTTCCCATCCTGTCATCGTGCACGCGGCGAAGCAATGACGGGAAGACGAGTCGCTGCCTTGACGTGTGCGTCAACTTCGCCTTTCGCTGATGCAGCAGCACAACGTGACAGGACGTCCGCCCAATGCAATCCGGCCCTACATCGCATTATTTCGTCTCGCAGCGGTTGAAGCTCCACTATGCCGACTGGGGCAATCGCGACGCCCCGCCCCTGCTGCTGGTCCATGGCGGGCGCGATCATTGCCGCAGCTGGGACTGGGTGGCAGAGGAATTGCGCGGCGATTGGCATGTCATTGCCCCCGACCTACGCGGGCACGGCGACAGCGCCTGGTCCCCGGATGGCAATTACGGCATCGACGCGCTGGTCTATGATCTGGCGCAGCTCATTCATCAGATGGACGCCGCGCCGGTCACCATCGTTTCGCATTCGCTGGGCGGCAACGTCTGTATCCGCTATACGGGTTTGTACCCTGACAATGTGCGCAAGCTGGTTGCGATCGAGGGACTGGGGCCGTCGCCCAAAATGCAGGCGGAACGCGCCGCGGTGCCCTTTGCCGAACGGTGGCGCCGATGGATTGCCGAAAAGCGCAACGCCGCCGGGCGCCTGCCCAAACGCTATGCCACTCTCGACGATGCGCTGGAGCGGATGCAGACCGAAAACAGCTATCTGACGGCCGAACAGGCCCGGCACCTGACCATCCACGGCGTCAACCGTAACGAGGATGGAACGTGGAGCTGGAAGTTCGACAACCACCTCAACGTCTGGCCGGTATTCGATATGCCGCAGGCGGAGATAGAGGCGCTGTGGCGAGCCATCACCTGCCCCACCCTGTTCCTGTATGGTGCGGACAGCTGGGCCAGCAACCCGGTGCACGACGGCCGGATGGCGCATTTTTCAACCGCCACGGTCAAGGAATATGAACAGGCCGGTCACTGGCTGCATCATGACCAGTTTGACCGGTTCATGGGCGATTTGCGGGCGTTTCTTTAGAGTCCGATGACGTTAGCTTAAATCGTCACCCTGAACTTGTTTCAGAGCCTGCCCCAGACTTGATCCGGGGGTCCA